>ERZ808259.10-NODE-10-length-195338-cov-9.057732_pt1 | contig 195338 bp, 154 predicted proteins | sample MGYA00521279_ERZ808259 | MGnify/ENA primary metagenome ERZ808259 (study PRJEB31516, sample SAMN03275586) | gut metagenome | biome: mammalia-associated habitat; material: feces | host: Papio cynocephalus | place: Kenya | collected 2012-07-27 ...
TTGTTGTCCAGGTACTTATAAAAAATATTAAATCATATTGTTGCGGATTTTAGGAGACTAGCTCATGCTTTGCGTGATAACGTCACGTTGACAGAGCTTCAAATATAAATATTCATGATGGAAAAATAATGTAAAATTGCATATAGGTTTTGCTTAGCGTAGCGAACAAAAAGAAAAGGGATGTTGTGAAACTTCCCTTTTTTTTTGTTGAATAGTAATTTATTGCATTATCAATCATAAAGTCCATTGAGGAAACATCAATGAAACGGCGCATCCTCAGAAGGCTTCCCCGGGAGCACGTTCATGCGGTAGCGATTGCCATCGAAATCTATACGCATCACATGGCGCGAAGCTTTATCAGAAAGTCCCATGGCAAGAGCCACGTGTCCCATCGTGCGACGAAGGTTCAGTTCGATGCAAGGGTTGACAAAAGTCTGTTTGTTCGCATCTGAGCAAACCATCATGTCGATTCCAAAAGGTCCCTGGTAGATGGAGCGAAGAGGCGGTTCCATCACGTCGATGACATTCTGCCGTATCTTGGTCAATTCCTCGCGAGTGACAAAAGTAGCAAGCAAATCCTCCTTCTCTTCTTCGGTAGCTAAGATATTGCCCGTATAGGCACCCTTGACCGTCTGGAAGAGAGACAATCCACGATAAAGCACCTTGCCGTCTTTTACCTCGAATTCCATACCAAAATCTTTCACCTTATTATAATATGGCTCCACGGTGATGCCGCCCTGTTGCTTGATGACGTTAGCCGCCCACTTTTCCGTGGCTTCATCGCAAGGGGAAATGGCATACCTCACTCCCCTGCCGCTCGAACTCCATGGAGCCTTCACGACCGCTTGACCTCGTTCGGAGACAGCTTGTCGCAAATCTTCTACGTTATCGACATAAGCGACATTCTGCTGAAGATGGGATGCAGCCCATCTTCTACCGCTCAATGTTCTAAGCAGTTCCAGGTTTTCAGCAGTAGGAAGCATAATCTCTGGACAGCCCATGTGCTTGAGTTGGGAGACAACGGCCTTGTCCCATCCCCATGGATGGATGCTATCGACCTCCATCGAGTGTCTGAACACCTCGGCGAGTTGTTGCGGGGTGATAAATTCCACCTTATTAATATATATATCGCCTAGAAGTCTCACCTTGTCGTAGGCATCGTCGATGTCGTCAACCAAGACCAAGTCGCCCTCATCAGCCCACAAGGCTGGAATGAATCCCAAATCCTTGCGGAGTTGCCGCCCTGCATGAGGGGCAGTATAATTAGACTTATTGGCAGCAAGTGCCAAGTCGTGCTCTGGATTGAATATATGTAGTTTCATGATGCAAAGGTACTAAAAAAGTCTCGAAATCGCACTTGAAAAGCCTCAAAAAAGACGATTTAACTTAGAATTGTGCTAAATAATGAAAAAAAAGTTAGTTTTTGCTATCTAGAGTTTGCAAATTTAAAAATAATGATTACCTTTGCATTATTAAAAACAAAACGAACAAACAAAACTCATGGAAGAAGCTTTCTTCAGAACACATAAATACCTCGTTGAGCATACGAATGCCCCCGTACGTCGATCTCTCATGGATGAGATTGACTGGAACGACCGCATGATAGGAATCAAAGGTACAAGAGGTGTCGGGAAAACCACATTTCTGCTGCAATATGCTAAGGAACGCTTTGGAGCGACCGATCGCAAATGCCTCTTTGTGAACATGAACAACTTCTATTTCCAAGGCCGAGGTATCGCCGACTTCGCAGGTGAATTTGTGAAACAAGGCGGTCGCACGCTACTCATCGACCAGGTGTTTAAGCAACCTGAATGGAGTAAGGAACTTCGCAAGTGTTACGACCTCTATCCAGAACTGAAGATTGTTTTCACTGGTTCTAGCGTGATGCGCCTCAAGGAAGAGAACCCGGAGCTGAACGGCATCGTCAAGAGCTACAACTTGCGCGGCTTCTCCTTCCGGGAATTCATCAACTTGCAAACGGGCAATAACTTCCCTGCCTTCACTCTCGATGAGATTTTGCACAATCACGAGCATCTAGTAAAACAAATCTTGCCAAAGGTAAGTCCTATCAAATACTTTCAGGACTACTTGCATCATGGCTTCTACCCTTTCTTCCTGGAGCAGCGTAACTTTACGGAGAACTTGCTGAAGACCATGAACATGATGACCGAGGTCGATATCCTACTTATCAAGCAGATAGAACTGAAATACCTCAACAAGATCAAGAGACTGTTCTATCAGTTGGCGGTGGAAGGAGCCAAAGCTCCTAACGTAAGCCAGTTGGCGGAAAGCATCGAGACCAGTCGAGCCACGGTGATGAACTATATCAAGTATCTCGCCGACGCGCGACTCATCAACATGATATACCCCGACAACCAGGAATTTCCGAAGAAGCCTTCCAAGGTGATGCTTCACAACACCAACCTGATGTATGCCATCTTCCCGATCCAGATTGACCAACAGGAGGTGATGGAGACTTTCTTCGTCAATTCGATGTGGAAGGACCACAAGGTGCACCAAGGCGGAAAGGATCACTTCTATATGGTGGATGGAACGACGAAGTTCCGCATCTGCGATGCCCACGCCACCAACAAGGTGAGATACACACCCGACACCATCTACGCACGTTACAACACAGAGGTGGGAAAGGACAACAAGATTCCGCTCTGGCTACTCGGGTTCCTTTATTAAGTGAAGAACGAAGAGGGAAGAGAGAAGAATCCTATAGTTCTTCGGGATTAAGACGAAAGTTCGATTAAGACTTAAATACAAAACATTTTTAATATTTTATCTAAAAGTAAAATGGCTAAAGAGAAAAAATTTATCACTTGTGATGGTAACACAGCTGCCGCTCATGTAAGCTATATGTTTACAGAGGTTGCTGCCATCTACCCTATTACTCCATCATCACCAATGGCGGAGCATGTAGATGAATGGGCTGCTAAGGGTCGTAAGAACCTTTTCGGTCAGAAAGTTTCTATCCAGGAAATGGAGTCTGAGGGCGGTGCAGCTGGTGCTGTTCACGGTTCTCTCCAGGCTGGTGCCTTGACTTCAACTTACACTGCATCCCAGGGTTTGTTGTTGATGATTCCTAACATGTACAAGATCGCTGGTGAGTTGCTCCCTTGCGTGTTCAACGTATCAGCTCGTACATTGGCCTCTCACTCACTCTGTATCTTCGGTGACCACCAGGATGTAATGGCTTGCCGCCAGACAGGTTTCGCTATGTTCTGCTCTGGTTCTGTTCAGGAGGTTATGGACCTCTCTGCAGTTCCTCACTTGGCAACCTTGGAGACAGAGGTTCCTTTCATTAACTTCTTCGATGGTTTCCGTACCTCTCATGAGTACCACAAGATCGAGGAGATGGATATGGAAGATATCCGTCCTTTGGTTAACCCAGAGTACATCAAGCGTTTCCGCGACCGTGCTTTGACTCCAGAGCGCCCTGTAACTCGTGGTACTGCTGAGAACCCAGAGACATTCTTCACACATCGTGAGGCTTGCAACGAATACTACGATAAGATTCCTGAGGTAGTAGAGAAGTACTGCCAGGAGATGACTAAGATCACAGGTCGTGAGTATCACCTCTTCAACTACTATGGTGCTGATGATGCTGAGAACATCATCATCTTGATGGGTTCTGCCACAGAGCCAGCTCGTGAGGCTATCGATTACCTCAACAAGCAGGGCAAGAAGGTCGGTATGGTTGCCGTACACCTCTTCCGTCCATTCTCTGTTGACTTCTTGAAGAAGACTATCCCAGCTACTGTTAAGCGTATCGCTGTTCTCGACCGTACCAAGGAGCCAGGTGCAGAGGGTGAGCCATTGTACCTCGACGTGAAGTCTGCTCTCTATGACGACGAGCGTAAGCCATTGATCGTTGGTGGTCGTTATGGTCTCGGTTCTTCTGATACAACTCCAGCCAAGATCGTTGCTGTATTCAAGAACCTTGAGTTGCCACAGCCTAAGAACCACTTCACTGTTGGTATCGTTGATGACGTTACATTCACATCTCTCCCAGAAGAGGAGGAGATCCCAATGGGTGGCGACGACTTGTTCGAGGCTAAGTTCTATGGTTTGGGTGCTGATGGTACTGTAGGTGCTAACAAGAACTCAGTTCAGATTATCGGTAACAATACCAACAAGTATTGCCAGGCATACTTCTCTTACGACTCTAAGAAGTCTGGTGGTTTCACCTGCTCTCACTTGCGTTTCGGCGATAGCCCTATCCACAGTGCATACCAGGTAAATACTCCTAACTTCGTAGCTTGCCACGTACAGGCATACCTCCACATGTATGATGTAACTCGTGGTCTCCGTAAGAATGGTACCTTCTTGTTGAACACTATCTTCGATGGCGAAGAGTTGGTTAACTTCATCCCTAACAAGGTAAAGCGTTACTTCGCTCAGAACAACATCAAGGTATATTATATCAACGCTACTAAGATTGCCCAGGAGATTGGCCTTGGTAACCGTACCAATACGATCCTCCAGTCTGCATTCTTCCGCATCACAGAGGTTATTCCTTTGGATCTTGCCGTAGAGCAGATGAAGGCATTCATCGTGAAGTCTTACTCTAAGAAGGGTCAGGATGTCGTTGACAAGAACTTCGGCGCTGTTGACCGTGGTGGTGAGTACAAGGAGTTGGCAGTTGACCCAGCTTGGGCTAACCTCGCTGATGACGCTCAGAAGGAAGACAATGCTCCAGCATTCGTTAAGGAGTTGGTTCGTCCTATCAACGGTCAGGCAGGTGACCTTTTGAAGGTATCAGACTTCGTTAAGCACAACACTGTAGATGGTACATGGGAGAACGGTACAGCAGCATTCGAGAAGCGTGGTGTTGAGGCATTCGTTCCAGTATGGAATGTTGAGAACTGTATCCAGTGTAACAAGTGTTCATTCGTTTGTCCTCACGCAGCTATCCGTCCATTCGTATTGACCGACGAGGAGTTGGCAGGCATCGATGGTCTCGCTACTCAGGATGTGAAGGCACCTAAGGCTTTGGCTGGCATGCACTTCCGCATCGAGACTTCTGTACTTGACTGTCTTGGTTGTGGTAACTGTGCTGACGTCTGTCCAGGCAAGAAGGGTGAGAAGGCATTGACCATGGTTCCATTCAACGTTGACGCTGAGGATATGGTTAAGGAAGCAGCTAACTGGGAGTACCTCGTACACAAGGTAGCTTCTAAGCAGGATCTCGTTGACATCAAGCAGAGCCCTAAGAACTCTCAGTTCGCTCAGCCATTGTTCGAGTTCTCTGGTGCTTGCTCTGGTTGTGGTGAGACTCCATACGTTAAGTTGATTTCTCAGCTCTTCGGTGATCGTCAGATGATTGCTAACGCTACAGGTTGTTCTTCTATCTACTCAGCTTCTATCCCATCTACTCCATATACCAAGAACGCCAAGGGTCAGGGTCCTGCATTCGACAACTCATTGTTCGAGGACTTCTGCGAGTTCGGTCTCGGTATGGTATTGGGTAACAAGAAGATGAAGGAGCGCATCGTTCACTTGCTCGAAGAGGGTAAGGCTCAGGAGGGTATCCCAGCTGAGTTCGTAGCTGCTGCTGATAAGTGGATTGCCAACAAGGATGATTCTGAGGGTTCTAAGGAGGCAGCTGCCGAGTTGAAGCCTATCATCGCTGCTGGTGCAGAGAAGGGTTGCCCTATCTGCCAGGAGTTGAAGACTTTGGATCACTACCTCGTTAAGCGTTCACAGTGGATCATCGGTGGTGATGGTGCTTCTTACGATATTGGTTACGGTGGTCTCGACCACGTATTGGCTTCTGGTGAGGATGTCAACATCTTGGTACTCGATACTGAGGTTTACTCTAACACGGGTGGTCAGTCTTCTAAGTCAACTCCACTCGGTGCCATCGCACAGTTCGCTGCACAGGGTAAGCGTATCCGCAAGAAGGACCTCGGTTTGATGCAGACAACATACGGTTACATCTACGTAGCTCAGGTTGCTATGGGAGCAGACAATGCACAGACATTGAAGGCTATCCGCGAGGCTGAGGCTTATCACGGACCATCACTCATCATCGCTTACGCACCATGTATCAACCACGGTTTGAAGCGTAAGGGCGGCATGGGTCGTTCACAGCACGAGGAAGAGTTGGCTGTAGAGTGCGGTTACTGGCACTTGTGGCGTTACAACCCAGAGTTGGCTGAGCAGGGCAAGAACCCATTCTCACTCGACTCTAAGGCTCCTAAGTGGGAGAACTTCCGTGACTTCTTGCTCGGTGAGGTTCGTTACCTCTCTGTACAGAAGGCATATCCTAAGGAGGCTGATGAGCTCTTCACTCAGGCAGAGAAGATGGCTAAGCTCCGCTACCAGACTTACGTTCGTAAGAGCCAGGAGGACTGGAGCGAGCAGATTTAAATAGAGATAGTCTGGGATTATTTCCCTGTTATTTTTATATTTAATAAAGCTAAGAGGCAGGCAGAAGTGATTCTCCCTGCCTTCTTTTGTATTATATGATGATAGTATTTCTCTTCATAACGAGTTCTATAGTGACTTTTACATATGCTGCGCTATAGGAGGTATCCTCTGTGCATTAGCATTTAAGTTAATAGATAAATATATAGAAAAGAAGAAAAAGAAAGAAGCTCCTTGCAACAGATTTCAAAATTCTTAATAATCCTTAAAATCATTTCATTCGTCTAGTCTTCTAAAGAGTTAACTATTCTACTACTTATTTCATCAAACTTTTTATCGTAACTTTGCATTTTGGAAAAAAGTAAATGATAAAATAGATGATGAAAAGAAAATTCTTATTAAGACTCATGACCTTCCTATGGCTTTTAGCGATTGGGGGGGCAACTTCTGCATGGGCGGATGATGAGGGCTCTAGCCCTTCTGGCTCCAGCTCATCAGGCTCAGACTCATCGGGAAGCAATTCCGCAGAAGAGACTTTTGTGTATGATTTCAATGCCAATCCTGAGATACTCACGGGATTGGGCACAAGTATCACAGACTGGACTAGTGCCAACAAGCACATGGTCATAACCATCAACACCTTCCAGTTTACCTTGCACAACTGTCTGCGAACAGGCAGCGGCAACAAGACGTGCCTGACTATCCGTGGCGACTACAACGACAACAACACAGGAGCCGACCCAGGCTACGTTCAGGGCAGCATGAAGGGTACGATGACGAAGATGACCCTCTCCACCAAGAGCAATAGTCGCGAGGGCGATGTCTCCATCATCATCGAGGCTAAGGATGGCACCAAGACGGAAGTCACGCAGCATCTTTCCAAGAACACGGAAAATGTCATTGAGATTCCAAAGGACAAGCAGATAGAGGACGCCAAGTCCATCACCATCCAACCGAGCTTTAAGTTGGACCTCACCAAGATTACTGTGACTCGTTCCAACGGAAGTGCCGATGTCAAGGATCCATGGATCATCTTCAAGACCCAGAATGCCAATCCTGACAACGTGACAAGATACCCTACCACGGATACCGAGACCCACTATGCCTACATCGGTCAGATTTTGCAACTGGAGTCGAATGGCATCGAGGGCTTCGACCCTGTCAGCACGATGGCAAACCCATACGTGGTCACCTACACCGTAGATGGCTCGGAGCCGCAATTCACCAATGTGAGAGACGGCAAGAAGACCTACTGGAAGAATGGCAACGACTCCTACCCTGCCGGCTATGAGGGTCATCAGGAAGGAGAAGCCATCAACATGAACGGCTACGTCTATCGACGTGGCATCGTTCTGGGCATCGAGAAAGATGCCAATGGTTCGCTCCACGAGAACAAGGAGGGCGATAAAATCACCGTCAAGCTCGGCATCTTCAAGGTTACGTTCAAAGATGACGGAACGACAGATTACACGAAAGTGAAGGACATCACGAAAGTCTTCACCTTGAAGGCGAGCGATGGCTATCATAACCGTCCGAAATGGCGAGCTGGTGGCACGGGAGAAAGCAATCAATATGACCTCCAATACACGCCAGACACCAAACAGAAGACGGAGCCGACTTCCTATGACAAGGGAGTGATGCCTATCCTCGACCCGAACGAGCGAATCAAGGTGTTCGCAGCCAACACATGGCTCAACAAGGGCAACACCATCATCGCCAAGTTCAGCAAGAACGACAACTACGACTTGCAAGAGCTGCTGAACGCTACCAACACCACCCTGGCAACCGACTCCAAGACACTCAAGTCTTCAGCCTTGAAGTTGCGCAAGGTCACTGCCATGCAATACACTCGCGAAGGCATCGCCAGCGAGACCGTGGCGGAAGGATTCTACTGGTTCATCCCTGCCCGAAAGCAACTGTATCTGGAAACCGCATCGGGTACGGACGAAGACGGCAAGGTAAGCCTCGACCTCTCGACGGGTGCCAGCAAGAAGGAATACCAGCAGATTACCTTGAAGGGGTATTACCTCAATGGAGAGACCAAGGAGTATGTCGATCTTTCACAAATCGGACTGAAGAACTCGAACATCACCTTCAGCGACAATGCCGTGGCAGAGATTATCAAGGACCCAAACAACGCCACTGCGACCGACTATATCACCTTCGGCTCCGAAGGAAAGACCGCTTCCTTCTATGTCAAGGGTTTGGACAATGGTACCTCCCAGATGACCATCAAGACGGAGAAAACAACTAACGTGACTGACAAGGACTTCAATGCCAGCACAACGGAAACCGCCATCAGTTTCTTGGAAGCCTCCACCCACTTGGACGTCAACGTATCGGGCAGTGGCAATCTGATGCCGCCAACGGTTACGCCTTACTCTCAGACTTACGGTCATGAGATGGTGGCAAGTGTGAAGGGCTATGATGCCGAGCTGGACGGCGAGAAAGTGAAGTTCTACTACCTCTTGTTGAACAATAGTACCAACAACAATACCCATCTGACTTCCGTTGAAGGAGACGAGGACAATGATGAAGAAGTGGAACAGCCTAGCGAGTCGCAGGACAGACCTGATGCTGCCGCCATCATCAATATCGCATTGAACTTCCATAAAGGGGATGATCCACAATATGCAGCCGCAGGTATCCTGGAGGGCAACCAGAAGATGGAGTTTACCATCCCTGGCAAGACCGGAGCCAACTACGTACTCTATGCCGTGGCAGCCAAAGGCGTGCAAACCGAGAACGGCGAGGTCAAGGAAGCGAATGGCGAGGCCCAGATAGACAAGAGCAGTCGTGTGGTATGGGGTGAATACACCTACAACAAGTTGGAGGAGCCTTACCTGACACCGGGTGTCATAGAGGCGAAGGGCGTATATCCTTTCAGCGGCGAACTTTCCGTGGAGGCTCATGTGAATGGAGACAACGTGCAGATATTCTATGTCACAGGCAACCAAGACCTGCGCTTTAGCGTCAAGGAAGATGGAACCTTCGACACCAACTGTTCGCTGTACGACCCGACAAGCCCTATCAAGTTGACGGCATCGACCGTGATTCGCGCCATCGCCTACAGCAGTGCCTTGGGCATCACGAGCGACGTAGTCACCTATCGCTATGGTAGCAAGAACACCGACATCGACGACCCTACGTTCACCATCGGTGTAAAGACCTTCACCAGCGGGAGCAAGTACATACAGAGCCTGACAGGAAAGACGCTCGGCATCCAAGCCACCTACTATGACGAGGAAGGCAACGAGCAGAGCATCGGCGGTACGAATGTCGATTGGGACAATGACACTTACCATATTTATTATACCACCGACGGCAGCTATCCGACGAGCAACAGTTCGCAGTACAAAGGAGTGGTTTCTGCCGAGAATCTGCCTTCTGGCAACTTCGAGATTCATGCGGTAGTCATCGCCAACGGCAAGGGAGGCGACAGTTCGGTGAGCAACTACAGCAAGTTGACCTTCATGAACTCCCACGCCTACTACTGGGAGACCACCACCACGAATTGCCCTGACGGCAAGTTGACTTCCTTGAAGCAAGCCATCACCAAGGGCGAGGGCACTACAGGAGAGACCTTGGTGGACATCGAGTTTGGCGGCAGCAAGGATGCCACAGGCAAGACTTTGGAGTGGAAGCACTACGCATCTGCTGAGTATGGCACAGGCGAGCCTTTGAACGACATCGGTGCCTATACCATCGCCCCAGCCAAGGATGCCGATGGCGAGGTAGCCGACGTGAAAGACGAGATGGGCAACCTCTGGAACCATAGCAAGGCCAACGACCAGACAGATGGTTTCCAGACCCATAAGGCGACCTACGGACTCCCTGCTTCGGGAGCTTACGTGAAGTTCGAGCCAAAGCAGGACGGACAGCTCACCATCTGGTGCTGCCAGGAAGGTGCGCTATACTACAACAACAGCAGTTCGCAGAAAGACCGATTAAACGAAGGCTTCCTCCGCAAGCGACCAGCCTACTTCATCGACGAGGCAGGAAAGTCGTACAAGCCGACGAGCGTGACGGCGGCAGGCGTGTTGAGTTCCAACTGGTTCAAGTCGGTGGCATCCACCTTCTGGAACAAGAAGGGTGAAGAAGTCAATGGCATCAAACAAGAGGTCTATACAGCGGAGCAAACGGGATTGATACACTCCATGTTCAACAACGTCATCTTGAAGAACGGCGCAGACTGGAACACCCCGCTCCAACCACTCATCGTCTATCTGAACACCGAGGAGAACAAGAAGGTGGCAGGTTTCAATGTAGCTGAGGAGCCACGCGAGGAGGGCGAGACGGAGGCGACGAAGGCCTACACCCCAGACAACGTCATCGACGGAACAGGAGCTTGCATCCCATCCGCCTCGTACATGAAATACACCTTCGACGTGAAGGCAGGCAAGACATACTTCTTCTTCGGATGGATGACGAAGATAGGTATCCGAGGCTTCGGCTTCGAGCCAAGCGATGCGAGCGAGACCACTTCAGATATCACTATTCATTCGGGCAATTCCGCCACAGGCACAGGCGGTGACAGCTCTGACAATGACTTCACAGAGAAGAAAGGTAAGTTCTGTAGCAAGGTTACTCTCGAAAGAAGCTTCAAGCGCAACACTTGGACCACGCTCGTATTGCCGTTCAGCGTGAGCGCAAGTCAGGTGAAAGTCGTGTTTGGCGACCAGACCAAGGTACTTCACTACCGTGCCATCGAGAATCGCACGATGTACTTCTTCGAACACTTCCATCAGATGATTGTGGCTGGTACGCCTGTCCTCATCAAACCGATGGGACACATCGATGGATTGGCAGACGATGCAGCCATCAGTTCACCTCATTTCACCAACGTGACCATCGAGGCTACGGAGGTGACCGACAAGCCATGCAATGATTATGGATATGACGGAACGACGAATACCGACTACCCGATGATAGGTTCGTACAAGCCACAGTTTGTAGCAGACCACAACTACTACATCGGCAATGACGGCAAGGTATATCGACTGGTGAACGGTGGTAAGGGTTCGACGCTCTATGGCACACGTGCTTATATCAAGGGCACGGACGACCAGGGCTCTTCTGTTGCGCTAAATAGCATGGCGAAGGCAGCCTACAACCATCTCACCCCTACCAGTATGGACGATGAGACCACCGACATCGACTTCATCTCCGTTGGAAGAGGGAACGAGGATATCGAGTCCAATGCCAATGCCAGAGGAGGAATATACAGTGTCGATGGCAAGTTGGTTCGTCTGAACGGCGATAGCCTCAAGGGATTGGCCAAGGGCATCTACATCAAGGACGGCAAGAAATTGGTCGTGGAATGATGAGGGAACGCTCGAACAGAGAAAAGAATTGAAAAGCTAGTAATACAGTTGCAAGTAGGATAAAACTTACTTGCAACTGGCTAAAACTGAAAGAAAGCAAACATGGAAAAGAAACGATATATTATCCCATCGTCCGTTACTCTTCAGATAGACATGGGCAGCCTGATGGATGCCCAAGTATCTAAGACAGAGAACGGACCTGATTATGGAGGAAGTGGAAACGGCGGCGGCATGAATGGTGCCAAGCAATCCTCCTTCAACCTATGGAGCGAATCAGAGGGATACGACGAAGAAGAATAAATTGGAAAAAATGAGGGTGTGCCATAAGTCGGGCAGAAAGCCCAAAAGCCCCAAGCCCAGGGCAACGCCCTGGGTAATGATAACACAAACGAAAGTCGCCCTGAAAGGGCAAAAGCATTGATAATGTGTTGCTTTTGCCCTTTCAGGGCGATTTTTCTAAATGATTGCTGACCTAGGGCGTTGCCCTAGGCTTGGAGCTTATTGCCCTTTCAGGGCACATGGGTTGTGACTTATGACACACCCCCATTTTCCTTTCAAGAGAGAAAATATATGGAAAGATTTGCGAGTTCCGAAAATTTTCTGTATTTTTGCAAAAGTTTAGAAGGAGACTGAATCATGACACAAAACAAAATCAAGGGAATACCCTACGGAGTATCGGATTTCGCAAGCGTAATCACTAGAAATCTCTATTATGTAGATAAGACAAGGTTCATACCTGACATGGAAAACCAGGCAGACAACTTGTTCTTCATCCGCCCTCGCCGCTTCGGCAAGAGCCTCTTCATCAACATGCTCCGTGCATACTACGATTGCAAGACAACTCCCGAGAGATTCCATGAGTTGTTTGGCAACCTGTGGATAGGTCAGCACCCTACCGACCTACAGGGCAAGTTCCAAATACTATATCTCGACTTTTCGCAAGTGGGAGGCGACATCGACAGCCTCGAAAAAAACTTCGATGCCTATTGCAAGGTATGTTTCGATTACTTTGTGGATAAGTATAATGATATTTATTCCAAGGACTTTATCAAGCAAGTTCATGCCGCCGAAAATGCGATAGGCAAACTCACCCTTATCAATGCCGAGACCCAACGACAAAATCTCTCCCTCTACCTCATCATCGACGAGTACGACAACTTCACCAACACGATACTCAATGTGCATGGCGAGGAGGTATATCATGCCATCACGCATGCCAACGGATTCTACCGCGACGTGTTCAAGAAGTTCAAGGGCAACTTTTCCCGTATCTTCATGACGGGAGTGAGTCCTGTGACGCTGGATGATGTGACAAGTGGTTTCAACATCGGTTGGAGCATCTCCACCAACTATAAGTTCAACCAGATGCTGGGCTTCTCCTTGGAAGATGTGCGAGAGATGTTCACCTACTACAAGGAAGTGGGCTGCCTGCCAACCGACTGCGACGTGGAGTGGATGATCAACGACATGAAGCCATGGTACGACAACTATTGCTTCTCCAGGTCTGCCCTGAAGAAACAGAGCAAGGTGTTCAACTGCGACATGGTCATCTATTACCTTCGCAATTACATCAACGACGGAGAACCTCCTAGAGAGATGATAGACCCGAACACAAAGACCGACTATGGCAAGATGGAGAACCTGCTCAAGCTCGACCAGTTGGACGGCGACCGCAAGGGCATCATCAAGACTATCGCCGAGAAGGGGGAAATCCACGGCAACGTCATGGATTCGTTCCCTGCCAAGGCATTGACTGATCCTGAGATATTCGTCAGCCTGCTGTTCTATTACGGCATGCTCACCATCAAGGGAACGTTTGGCGACCAGCTCATCCTCGGCATCCCGAACAACAACGTGCGAAAGCAATACTACGGTTATCTCTTGGCACAATACCAAGAGCAGAAGTACGTAAACCTCGCCGAACTGAAGACCAAGTTCACCTATATGGCGTTCGAAGGCAAATGGGAGGATGCACTGGGGCACATGGCGAAAGCTTACGCCGACGTATCGTCTGTTAGAGACGGCATCGAGGCGGAGCGTAACTTGCAAGGTTTCTTCATGGCATACCTGAGCCTCAACAACTACTACATCACCGCCCCGGAACTGGAGATGAGCCATGGTTACTGCGACTTCTTCCTTCTGCCCAACCTCACCCACTACGACAGTAAGCATAGCTATATCATCGAGTTGAAGGTGCTATCCAAGAAAGAATGGAATGAAAAGGTGACAGACCCAGAACTGGGTGAAGTGACGAAAGCAGAAAAACAATGGAACGATGCGGTGAAACAAATCAAACAGTATGCTGCAGCGCCTCGTGTCGAGGCATTGCGCCAAGGCACCACCCTCCACAAGATCATCATGCAGTTCGAGGGATGGGAGCTGAAGAAAATGAAGGAAATCACGGAATAAATTTGCGAGAATATTTCAATATAATGAGATATGAGCTATATGGAAATAATAGAATTTGCCTCATGTCAACTTATAAGATATATTTATCCCCACCACCATCCCATGAAGGATGAAGGTGGGGATTTTTAGTTCACCAAACAAAAACCTCTCGAAAGATTTGCGAGTTACGAATATTTTCCGTACATTTGCAACCGAAAAATCAGCAACACAAATATTATGATGAAGACAGAAAAGGAAAAAATCGGCATATAACTTCTAATCTATAGAAGCTAATATTTTTTTTATATAAAAAGGTATGAGCATGATAAATGTTATATTTACAATAGGACTTGTCATTAGCATAGTCTTGCTAGCCCAGGACTATATACCTATGAATAAGAAGAAAAGACAAAAAAACATGTTTAAGTCTTTATAATCGTCACCATCCTCACGGATGGTGACGGTAACTACATGATGGCGAGCCAACGCCTTTCTCACTCTATCGACCAGAGGCATATAACTCTCCTGCGTACGCACGAGGAAACCGAAGTGCCTGCAAGTGCCCACGGCTATCTTGCCACAGGACAATGCATAGGGGCCATTCGACGGAACAAACCAGTCGCGCCACGAACGCAACTCGTACTCTCCTACGGGCAAACAGGTATCTGCATTCTCCAAGGTGTCGCAGATGTATTGCCCGTCCCACAACAGCCTGCCATGCAGGGCTTTTCCTAGGCGAAAATGACGCAAAATCACGATTTCCATTCTTTTATTCATGATTTGCCCCCTTTCTTTTCTACTCCCTTGTCAGAGTCCGTTTGCAGAGTGACACTCCGATGAGAGCCTCCTTCCTTTCCGCTGCACGTCCCCAATATCCTTGACTTCTTTTCGCTATCCATCTCCTCCCACTCATCCAAGTTCCTCACTTGGAGCAAGGGCTGGAGCAAGGTGGCATCAAAACACGGACAGGCCTTCTGAACTCCAGGCAGGTCGCAATGCCCCAACACAGTATGTATCGTCGGGAACTGCTGCTTCAACTGGACAATCAACCTCGCCATCGCCTCCTTCTGCTCAGGCGTTCGAGTGTCCGTAGGATGCCCCATCTCATCGAGACCACCCTCATAGCAGATGCCGATGCTGTGGGCATTGAAGCCCTTGGCATGGGCACCCATACGAGCCAACGGACGAGTCACCTCTACCTTGCCATCACGCAGGATGTAGAAATGGTAGCCGATGAAACGCCAGTGGTTCACCTCCACGTGGTCGTGATACAGCTGCAACAACGAGTAACGGCGGTTACAACGGGTGGCAGTACAATGGATGACAAGCATCGTAATCAATCTCTTCACTTCTTGTTCTTGTTTCATAAACTTTAAAATTTAAGGGTTAAACATCAATATTCTATCCTGCTTTGCCGACCTTGACACAGGACGATACTCAGAGCTGGAATTTTATATTTTGTAAAATTATTTCGCCATAATCCGTTTTCCCTACCCCAGGAAAGAATCGCTCCCTGGGCAGGGAAAAATTTCTCCCTGCCCAGATAAAAATTTTTCTCTGCGCAGGGAAAAATGAAAGTGGTGCAAGGAGGTCTGATATACCTCCTCGCACACGGAATCCTGTTGTAAACAAAATTCATGTTTCTCATCTTACAGACTTTAAGGTTTACCATCTAAAAACAGTACTAAAAACTAACAAACAAAATCATGCAACAGTTCATCTTTTACTTGAATCGCCTTACTTTTTTGCATATCAAGTCACTTTCTGATTGACACTGCAAAAATAGGAAAAATATCCATACGAGCCTAAGAATTTAACATTTAACCCCATTTTCTGCGCAGCGGGTAACGTTCCCTTCCCCATTGCTCCAGGCAGATAGAAAAAGTTACCAAGAGAAGGGCAAATAGGTTCCCAAGAGCCGATTTCCCGACAACGCCTGTTACCATCTGCGCAGAATCGAAATTGCAAATATCTAGCTATCAAATAGATAGCATCCAATAAATCATCCTATAATATGATAATATATGAGAATTATAATCAAGGAATATGGTATTCATGAGTGGATTTTAAATATTTTTTTTCATTTTTTTGAAGAAAAGCTTTGCTAATTCAAAAAATAATATTACTTTTGTGCCCAATGAATTGTCGAAGCCAATTTTGTAGGTGGAAAATCCCACGGAAAAGGCACTCACAACAGAGAGACAGTTCCACGAAGAGAAGGATTTTTTAATTCTGAGACTTTAGCACAAGAGGATTTGCTCCCCTCTTTAAGGTCATTACTTGAAATCCTTGTCCAGGCTGAGATATGTCTGCACAGTTCGAACTAAAGAACAACAGCAGGTATCGAGGTTTGGCAAGATAAGAGTAATGACGCTTAAAAAAAGGAGCAACTGCATGACCAAACCTGATACCGATTTGGGATTACCAGAAGAGATATGTGTGGTTTGACAACCTATAAGGTTGGTGTCTTTGATTATGTGCAGTCTTTTTTCTGCGTATCAGAATTTTTCTTGTTCATTCCTCCTACTTGCTGTTATAATTATAAATCATAAATTATAACAACAAAGCAATTAAAAGAAGAAATGACTAAAAGCCAGGAATTTATCTTGGAGTTTTGGGTACAAGCATTTACCCTCAATTCTTACACACGCTATGAAAGCACGTTGCTCATGCGTATCCACAAGTGTTGCCAGAAGGACATCAGCAATGCCATCACGCAACAGGCGCAAACCGACAAGCTCTGCTTCTCCTTCGAGGAGAATGCGGAGCAGATGCGCCACACCCGCATCGCCCTAAAGGAGCTGGAGGCAAATCGCTCGCATTACTCCCGAGCCAAAAGTGCCCTCCAAAGCATGGCGAAGAAGTTGGTGCAGATACCTCGTTTCCTGCCATCGGGAGCCATGGAGTACGCCATCTTCCCACAACTTTTCACGGTCACCTTCATGCGTGAGAACAATCGGGAATACGTCGTGCTGCATACCTCGCTCGATGTGTTGAAATACTACTTGAGCAACAAGAAGGGCTACTACCGCCTGAACCTGAACACCTTCTTCTCCTTCAGGCGCTTTGCCACCCGACAGGCTTATCGCTACTACTATGCCCAGCTGGGCGGAGCCACCAAGAAGTTGAAGCCGCAGTTCATCGCCGCCACCTTCAGCGTGAAGGGCGAAGGCACATACAAAGACTATGCCAGCGTGAAGAAAAACCTCCTCGAACCTGCCCGGGTAGAGATGGAGAAAGCCTTCAAGAACGGCACCAGCGAGGTGTATTTCCGCTACAAGCCCCTCTACAAGAACGAGACCAAGGACGGACCGTGGTGCGACCATGTGCTCTTCACCTTCATCACGCAGGAGGACGAGAATCCAACTGGCGATAAATTGGTGGAGCTCCAAGGTTACCAGACTCGCATCAAGATAGTGCTGGACTTTGTGTGGGGAGTCGATGCCAAGGTGTCGCTGGAACTGGTCAAGCGCATCCGTTACACGATGATACCCGAACTAGATGCCTTCTTCAACCACCAGGACTGGTTCGCCAAGGAGATGGAGCGCAAGCATACCCCGATACGAAACCGTGGTGGATTCATGAGATGGAAGTTGGAAAGCTTCCTGAAAGAACGAGAAGGGTGAGTTTCTCTGCGACAAGTACTCGGAGCGCTATTAAGTTGTATAACTCGCTCGCAAAAAAATAAGAAAAAATTTGGCGGTTCAAGAAAAAAGTTGTAGCTTTGCAAAAAATACGCAATAGTGCGGAAAAGGGGCAAGAACCACCTTCTCCGCAACAGTTGTTGGAGATGTAGTAACAATGGTAATCAATGAGCAAGTGACAAATGCGGCAATACTGCTATTCATTGGCGGGCTTCTTGCAACATTTTTATTGGCAATATCTGGTTATAAAATTTCAAAAAAATAGAAATATGGAAGCATTACTTATCACATTATGGGGCACCGCCCTTATCGCCTTAGGATTCTACATTTGGATGTCTTACACCAAATCGGGCAAGAAATGGCTGAAGAGCCTTGGATAAACTGCAACTATTGAAAGCTACGGCATACCATCCCTGTCAAGAGAAAGCGACGTATAGCGACATGACTTCGCCTTTCTCTTGTCAGGGATTTTTTGTTTATGTATCTTGCCATCCGACAACCACACGCCCTACACAAACGTATAGATATGCAAAAAAAATGGTGAAAAACGCTCTCCTAGAGTAAAAGCATAATCTATCAAAAGGCAAAGAGGTGTTCTTAAAACGAACACAAAAGAAGACTTTTCGTACTCTTTTTGCTCACTTGAGATAGCATTTTATGCCATCACAAAGTTAAAGTACACTAATTTCTTGACATCCGTCAATTCGGGGGGGGTAGTAAATTTAAGAAATATGTAAAGAAATTGAAATATTTTTTCTACCTTTGCAAACAGAGTACATATAAACTTTGAGAATAAAAATACATAAAAATACAGATAACTTGTTTTTTAAGGCTATAAGTGTAGCTTAGGTTTTGAAACTTATTATCTAGTTGATTTATTAAGTAAGTCTTTAAATTATTAGTCAGGAAAAAGTAGATGGTTGTCAAGAAGAAACATACTTCATCCCGAAAGATGAAGAACCAGCGCAATGTAGTTATGGTGATTGCCGTTTCCCTTTTTTGTGGAAACGGCATGGTTAGTTATGCACAGTCGGATGCCGACGAGAAGACCTCGCAGGCTCCCTCCGCTATCCCCGACAACGTGACCGACCTCAAGGGCGAGGTCATCGATTTCAAGAATCGAGACCAATATTTGAGCACCGGCAGACCGTGGGTGAACGACAAGATGTTCTTGTTCTACAACGTCGGCACGGGCAAGTTCCTCAACGTGGGCAGTTACTGGGGCACGCACGCCATGCTCAGCGAAGTGCCAAAGCCTTTCTGGTTGCAAAACCGAAACGACAAAGAGGTGTCGGGGCAATCGGCATACGAAAGATACCCGATGAGCAAGGTCTCAGCGGGCAACTTCCAAGACGAGTTCAATGCCATCTCCAAGTATGAGATAGGCAGCACCGAGGGAACCGCCAGCACCGCCCGAAGCAACGCCATCTACCAGAGCATCGCCATCAAGAACCTCTCCGACGACTCCACTTACAAAGTCTTGAAGCAGGAAACGACCTCCAACAACGGCCAATCCTTCAAGTTCACCGAGGGCACCGATGACTTCGACGATCTCGACTTCGACAAGCAGTACGTGGAGGCTTACATCGACCTTTCCCCTTGCACGAACAAGGATGCCGCAGATGGAACCCACACGATGGAGACCATCCTCTCCATCGGCGAGAACATCGACAAGTGGCAGGACGCATCAGACAACCAAGCCGCCATCGTTGACGTACATATGTACGGCTACGTCGATAGCAGCGACGATCACATGCTCCGTGTGCAATGCGTCAACTCCGCCTACAAGAACGACAACCAGAAAACGAAAGTCAACATCACCAACACCGCATCCAAATCTTCAGACGGAAAGAGCAGCAACATCGCTCACATCATCATCAAGAAAAACTCCATCACCGTCAACGGCGTGGAGTGCATGCCCAAGAACTACGAAAACCCTATCCAGCAATTCCTGAAGCAAACCAGCATACAGGTGGGTAGCGCCGAGGGAACAGGACGTTCCAACGCCACTTACAACTACGTGAAACTCTTCACTTCGCGCAATACACAGTCCACCGCCGACACCTGCGTGGTGAAGCCGGGCTTCTACAATGCCCAGGCTGGCAACGGCGACGAACTGAAATTCAGCAAGACATACGAAGGCAACCTCTCCAACCACTCCATCTACGCCGACATCGACCTGAGCACCTGTACGGGCAAAAACGAGAACGTGCTCTCCATCGGTACCGACATCGACCACTGGGGAAACAAGGACGACGGCGTGGCGGCGGATGCCCACAACCTCCACTTCTATTATACAAAAGGTGGAAAGCTGGTACTGAACTTCGTGAGCTGCGATGGTCAGTCTAACAACGTGGTAATCAACCAAGACGGCGACTATGCTGGTCGCCTACAGGTGGAACTGTCCATTAAAGGCCTGGAAGTGAACGGCAAGAGCATCGCCGACCTGTACAATGTACTCTCCTACCTCAGGAAGACCGCCAGCAGCCTACAGGTGGGTAGCACCCAAGGCACCACCCGAAGCCATGCCATCTACAAGACGCTGAAGGTAGTGGAGGCTGCTCCGACGGAAATCAACAGCACGCCTTACCCTACCATGGGTATCAAGTGGAATGGCGAGAAATTCGACAAGACGGTATATGGCAACCTCAGCGACCGTGTGGTGGAGGCAGAAATCGACCTCAGCACCTGCACGTCGGGCGCCAACGAGAACGTGCTCTCCATCGGCAATGCCATCGATCAGTGGGGAACCAAGAGCGGTCAGAACAACATCCACATGTACTACAATGGCACCACGCTGAGCATAGAGGGTGTCAACAGCACACATACGGGTGGCAAGACCGATCCTACCATCAAGGCAAGCTTGGCAGCTTCCGACATCCCGGACAAAGTCATCAAGATAAAGCTCGATAAGAACGGACTCTACATCAACGATGCCGCCATCAGCAACTTCGGCAACGACAACGAGATGATACAATACTTGGCTTCCGAAAGCACCACCCAAATCCAAGTAGGTAGCCGCGAGGGAGCAACTCGCAGCCACGCCACCTACAAAAGCATCACGGCAAGTTATACTGAGACCTTGGCAGCATCGGCTACAGCCAAGACGATGATGACTGCCGCCAACGCAGCCACAGGCACCGAATCCACAGAGTCTTCAGAGACAACATCCACCCTCGACACCTACATCCCTATCTACAACGAGAAGGGCGACGGAAAGACGGCGATGAAGTCAGACCTATTTAATATAGACTGGGAGAACGGCGACTACATCGAGGCAGACATCGACGTGAGCACCTGTCAGAACAGCGACGAGAACGTACTCTCCATCGGTAGCAACATCGGCATCTGGGGATACGACACGGGCAGCGATGTCGATAACCTCCACATCTTCTTCGGCGACAAGACAGCAGACGGCGTTTATAGCATGAAGGTATATTACGTCAACAATACACAGAGCGTGCAGAACTTGCGCAACTTCACCATCCAGGCAGCCAACGACGGCTCTGCCAAGATGCACGTCAAGTTGAGCAAGGAGGGTCTTGTCATCAACGATTCTCAGATTTACACCGCCACGAATCCGATGCCAACCATCGCTTACGACGAGAGTCTGAAGGGCACCATTGTCAAATTCAAGTACAACGGCTCCGTACCTGCACTCGACAGCTTTGGGCAATACATCATCGTGAAGCCAGGCGAGGATGGTTACGCCGACGCAAAGGGCATCAAGGGCGACTTCAACGGCTATATCTATACCGAGGACGACGCAGCCAACAACGAGCAGCCCGTGTTCATCACCTCCACCTTCCTGCAGGAGGGCACTTCCAATTACAACGAGGGCGACTACTTCGCATGGGCTCCTTACCTCAAGAACAACGACCAATGGGGAAACATCGGCATCTTCGGCGACCGCAACCTGCCACAGAAGGAGGTGGAAGACAGCGGAAAGGGACAGTCCGTGAAATGCTCGCAATGGCACTTCGTGAAGGTGCAGGACGGCGACAAGAACACCTACCAGATATACCTTGACATGGACAAGACCAAGGTGCCAAAACGCACAGGTTCGGCTAACGGACGTGAATTCGAAGACCAAAGCGGTAAGTTCTACCTGCAGGCGTGCGAGGAAAGCGTGTATGGCAACAGCCTGGAGAACTACGGCGGCGGATGGGATGACACCAAGGCGGCTACCAACTCGAATGGCGTGGATGCCAAGACTACCCTGCCTAGCGGCGAAGACATCCAAAAGAGTTACTGGCGACTCATCGACGTGGAGGAATACTACCAGCTCTTCAAGTCAGCCAACAGCGAGATGAGCAACATGCTCAACCTCTCCTACTCGCTCCGCGACCCAGACTTCATGCGTGAGAGCAATGAACTCACCAAATGGGAATGTGAAGGCGTGTTCGCCATCGAGAAAGAAAAAAACCTGGGCACCAACAACCAGTTGAACATCGGTTTCGACCAGTATAGCAAGAAGGCGTTCAACGACACAGAATATACCGACGAGGACGGCAACAAATACACCAACCAAGGTGCCACGGACGGCAACGACACCTACAAGTTTGCCAGACAGCACGTCAACAACCACGGTCGCTACATGGGCGTGGAGGTGAAGAACGGCGGAAGGGGCACGCTCTCTCAGACCGTCAAGGTCTATAACCCGGGTTGGTACGCCATCAACTGCGGTGGCGTGAGCAACGTGGGTGCCAAGCTCTTCGCCACCTACACGCTGAGTGGCAAGGAACACACCATCACGCAAGACTTGCATAACCTCACCGACGGGGAGAAGAACTTCTTCAACGCCACCAACCACACCTGGCCATACGACCAGGCAAGCAGCACCCTGCCTTTGCCTATGTACAATGCGCTCGTGGCAATGAACGATGACCAGGCTCCGGATGTTTACAATCCTACCGAAGCCACCAAGAACGGTGCGATGGTGGAGACCTTGAAGTCGCAGGTGGCATTCTATATCGACAAGAAGGAATTGCCAGCTGATGGCTCAGGCGTAAATGTAACTTTTGGAGTTAAAATCCTGGACGATTCACAGGTAAGCACCCAGAGCGCAGAGACTTCCAACGAGGGGACTTCCACTACCGCCGTATCGACAGCCGACGAGTGGACGGTGTTCGACAACTTCCACCTGCTCTTCGGTGGCGACAGCCAGGACCCTAACATCGTGTTCAGCGAGGACTTCACCAACCTCGACTACTACAACAACTCGATTCACAACTTCCAGAATCGCCCGATGCGACTCTATCGCACATTCAACTACGATACCAAGAACAACAAGGCGTACTGGAACAGTTTGGTATTGCCAGTTACCCTGAGCAAGACGCAGTTTGAGGATTTGTTGGGCAAGGATGCCGAGCTGTTGAAGATTTCGAAGATCAAGGGCACGAAGCTCATCTTCGAGAAGGAGACCGAATCGGCAACAGAAAAGAGTTCTGACGGCAATGCCGCTTATTTCCGTGCCAACAAGCCTTACTTGGTGAAGGTACACAGTGCCAAGGGACAGGAGAAAGCATACGATGCCTACATCTACAACTATGCGGATGGCGGCAAGACTTACACGAAGGTTTCTCTACCTGAAAGTAGCTACGTATGCTTTAATGTAACACTTCCAACAACAAGCGAGAATCCTTCTACCTCAACGTGTTACTACAACGGCTACTCCACCCAGGATGCCTTCTATACCACCATCGACGGCACGAAGTATCACTACGTGGTAAACCAAGGTGACGAGGACGTGGCATACGACTACACGAGCGGCGAGAAGAACGAGAACCGCTACGCCACCTTCTATGGTACGCTCTGTAAGACGTATGAGGGGAAGAGCATCATCAACAATGGAACCGACGACATCCGCCCAGACCTATCCGACGGCAACAGCTACTACATGGGACAGGGCAGCAACTTCTACCTGAGAAAACAGGGAGCACAGTATGGTCAGAAGGGATTCCGCTGCTGGTTTGTCTATCACGATGGCACGGCTTCTGCATCGCAAGCCAAGCCAGTGATGCTGGAGTTGCAGGGTATCACCGAAGAGACCACCGACATCGACGCCATCGAGCGCAATGACGGCGAGACCATCGTACAGCGATACAAGGGTGCTGTGTATAACCTGAACGGTCAGAAGGTGGCGAGCGACGGCAACCTCGACAACCTGCCAGCCGGCATCTACATCGTGAACGGCAGAAAGGTCATCGTGAAATAAGGACAAGTAAATCATAAAGGATAATCAATAAAACTATAAAAATGAAAAAGCAATATATGAAGCCAACGGTGTTAGGCATCTATCCCGTCATCGAGGAAGTCATGCAACAGCTTTCTGGTTGGCAAAGCGACGATGGAAATGATGGGGGCGGAGTTTTTCCGCCATCGGGCGGCGGTTCTGGATCTGATGGACCAAATATCGGAGGAACAGACAGTGGCAGTGATGACTGGGGAGGCGGCTGGTAGCCGACCTTGCCCCAACAGGGCATCTTCATGAAAAATCGTCATGAAGATAAACAAGTTCAAAATACATGAGAAAAGAATATAAGAACCCACAAATCAGGGTCATTGACATGAAATGCCAATATGGGTATTTGCAAGATTTTGGTATGAGCGGACAAGAGGGCAATCCTCCAGAAGAAATCATGTCGAAGAAGCATACGGGCTTCTCATTCGACTGTTTCGAAGAAGAGGAGGATGCAAACGAGGGTGACAACAAGTCCTTTTACAGCGAATAGTCCGCTATATTTTAGCTAATCATCTGAAATAATCAGCAAGAGCAATGAACAGTATCTATATGCTATTGATGTCTGTTTTCTACATCTTGAACGTTGCGGAAAACAAATATCTCTCCATCGACGGCGAGGGCAACACCAACCTCTCGCCCACTCCTGTCGCCATCAACTTCACAGCGACTGGAGACGGCACGGGAAGATACAACCAAGAAGTGAAGAAAGACTGGATTTTCAAGTCCATCGAGGGCAACGAGGGAATGTATGCCATCGGATACAATGTACCCGATGCCTACTCCACCGCCTTTCTCTATGCTTCCACTTCGGTTTCTCATGGAAATACCTCTGTAAATTCTTCCTATGGGAATACTACACCCTTTTCTTCCGACGGAAGCATCTCCACGACCTATTCCGAACCAGCGTTCGAGAAAGGGCAGTGGAGAATCCTGAAGGAAGTTCCCCACCAAGCGGTGACTTTAGACGAGGACGTGGCATACACCCTGCCTTCGTTTACGGTAGATTACGCCGATGTCACCTTCCGCCGCAACTTTGCGGAGGGGAAATGGAATTCGCTCTGCATTCCCTTCCCGATGACCACGGAGTTGGCGGAAAGTATCTGGGACAAAGGCACACAGCTCGCAGAGTTCAAGGAATATAAGGACGGAAGACTCATCTTCATTTATTGCTCGGCTGTGGATGCGGGCACACCATGCCTACTCCGTCCTGCCAAGGTATCGGATGACAAGACTTATGTGATTGATGGCATCAGCACAGCTGATTGGGCGAAAGAAGACTCACCGAACAATGTTGACCAAAACGGTGTCAAATACGTCGGTTCTTACGTGACAACCCAAGTGAAAGCACGTGCCTATGTGTTTGGAGGAACAGACGTGATGTATCATCTTGTGAGCAATATGCAGATGAAGGGCTATCGTGCCTACTTCTGGGATGAGTCGTCATCGGCTTCCCCTGCCAAGCAACTCATTTGGGGCATCAGCGACACACCTATGGGCATCGAAGTGATTCCATCCGCTGTCACCTCGGCAGGAGCTTCATCTCTGATGACTTCCAACATTTACACCCTTGACGGCAAAGTCGCCAAGAAGAAAGCAACTACGAGCGAAGGACTGAAACCGGGCGTATATATCATGAACGGCATGAAGGTCATCGTGAAATAAAAAATAAATCGTAAAAAATCATGAAAGATTTTATCAAGGACAAGGTGTGCAGAATCTTATGGATGGCTATCATTTACATAGCGACCTCTCTACACGTCTTCGCCGACAATCCCGTCACACCTGATGATGCATTTACCAATCTCTCAGGCTTCACCAATTATCAGGCTGATGGCAGCAAGACTTTCAGCGCAAAAACGGACATTGACTTCACCGATGAAGCGATAGAGGTTTCCATCGACCTCAGCAAATGCGATGAAACCGCAGTGAAACTGAGAAACATATTATCCATCGGCAATCGCATCAACGCTTGGGGAACCAAGGGGAAGTCTGACAGCAATCTGCACTTCTACTATACGCCACAAGCTTTGATAGACCAAGGGTGCGATGATGGGCATGGTCATAAGATAGACCAAAGACTGAGAATCGCTTATGTACATACAGATGCCAGTGCCAGCTACTATGAAGAGGTTTCGAAAAATGTAGCGTTTGATGGAGAAATTCTTATCATCAAATTGACTTCCGAGGGATTGTACATCAACAACCAACTGATTTCGGATTACTCTGCTTCTGTGTTGACGAGTCTTCTTGCCCTTCAAACTGTCACAATCGGCAGCCAAGAGGGAGCGACGGGAAGAAGCAATGCGCTTTACAAGTATGCCAAGGTCTATAAGCTTACTTCCGACAAAGAGACCCTTCTGTGCCAAGACAAGGTGGGAAACGGAAACATCTTCTATCTGCCTTCGGAGGAAGCCAAGGACAACTCCATCGACTTCAGCAAACAGTATGTTTGGGCTGATCTTGACCTGACCACCTGCTCGGCTACGGAAGAGAACGTGTTCTCCGTGGGTGAGGACATCAACGTTTGGGGAACCCAAGAAGGAAAAGCCAACCTCCACGTCTATTACAAGAAGGGGGAAAAGAAACTTTACCTTGACTTGGTCGATAATTCTTGCTCTGACAAAAACTCATCGGACGGAACCTATAATCAGGCGACGGTCGATCTGACGGATGCAGAACTGAGCCATACCAGCATCAAACTGTCTCAGGAGGGTGTGAGTGTAAACGGCGGTACGCCTGTTCTCCAGGCTGCTGTCAACAACAAACTTACTACCCTTACGTCTGTACAGGTAGGAAGCCACAGCGGATGGAGCGGACAAAGCGTCAAGTACAGTCATGCGACCTACAACAAGGTGAGCATCGTCACAACTGATGAAAAAAAGCCTACAGAGGACAAAGACTTCAGCCGTTGGATACAGGACGAGACCCAATTTGAGGACCACAAGGAGAAAGCTCACGCCACTTACATCCCTTATGCATCGGCATCGGAGATGAAAAGCGATGCCGACTTCTACCAGAAGCCTTGGCTCTACAGCCGAAGTTCATTGGTGAAATACCTCAACAGCACCGATGCCAACGAGTGGAAGTTCTGCTACGTGAAAGGCTCTGCGACCGCTCCGGGGGCAAGCGACTACTTTGCCAAGGACTTCGATGATAGCGCATGGGGCACCATCCGTGTGCCTCTGTCTTGGGAGATGGCAGGCTACGGTTGCCCTGTATATACCAACATCGGCTATCCATTCGAGTTCAACCCACCGAAAGCACTCAAGAGCCACGCCTCCACCAACGAGACTGACAACAACGCCATTGGCTTCTATCGCCGCAACTTCACGATAGATGACAGTTGGAAGGAGAAGCGCATCTTCCTCCACTTCGATGGTATCTACAGCGCAGCCGTGGTCTGGGTGGATGGCAAGTACGTGGGCTACACGCAAGGCTCCAACACCGACGCTGAGTTTGACATCACTTCCGCCCTTCAAGATGAAGACGGTAGCATCAAGACGGGAATAGACACTGACAGCCAGCACCAACTCTCTGTGAGAGTATATCGCTGGTGCGACGGTTCTTATCTGGAGGGACAAGATGCCTGGCACCTCTCGGGCATCCACCGTGACGTGTATCTCGTGGCAAAGCCGAAGGTCTTCGTGAGCGACCACGTCATCGCTGCCGAGAACCAAAGTGCGGACGGAACTAGCGGCGACCTGAAAGTGGCTCTTACGCTCGACAACCGTGACAAGGCTACCGATGCCAACAAGACCATCATGGTCAAGATCTTCGACAAGGAGGGAAAGCAAGTGGGTGAAACCGCTACGATTGACTATGGCAACCATGCCAGTGGAAACTACAGTTCTTCATACGGCACTTGGACTCAGAACGAGGACGGAACCTACACTGCCTCTGTCTGCATCGCAGGATTAAGCAACCTGAATGCCTGGAGTGCCGAGACACCTTATTTATATAATATAGAGTTCGTGCAGAAAGATGCCAAGGGCAACGAGGAGATGGCATGGAACACCAAGTATGGCTTCCGCAAGATCACGAAAGATAGCAGGTTGGTGTATGTCAACGGCAAACGTGTGTTCTTCAAAGGTGTGAATACCCAGGACACGCACCCAGAATACGGACGTGCCATCGACATGGAGACGATGTGGAAGGACCTCACGATGATGAAGCAAGCCAACGTCAACACCGTGCGCACTAGCCACTACCCTCGCCAACCGAAGATGTACGCCATGATGGATGCCCTCGGCTTCTATGTGATGGACGAGGCTGACGTGGAGTGCCATTACAGTTGGATCAAGTCTTCCAACCACTTGACACAGAAAGAGTCATGGGCTCCACAATATGTGGATAGAAACGAGCGCATGGTGAAACGAGACAGAAACCACCCTAGCGTCATCTTCTGGTCCTTGGGCAACGAGTCGGGTGACGGAGTTTGTTTCACGAAGACCTATACCGCCGTCAAGGTGCTCGACGCTGAGAGACCGATACACTACGAGGGTAGTTATAACCATGGATATGGCAATGGTTTGGGCACAGAGCTGAAGATCAACTCCGACCTGTTCTCCGATATGTACCCTACCTACAATGCCATCAAGGGCAAGAAAGCTGGCTATGACGGCAAACCTTACTTCATCTGCGAGTACGAGCACGCCATGGGGCAGTCGGTAGGCAACCTGAGGGATGACTGGAACTTAATAGAAGAAAGCACCGGCATCATCGGCGGTTGCATCTGGGACTGGGTGGATCAGGCCATCTACCAGACCAACTCGGGCTCGGGTGTCGTGACGGACAAGACCGATGCCAACGGATTCCACTACTGGACGAGTGGCTATGACTACAACACCACCACCAGTGACAACTATGCACAGGGCAACTTCCTCGACAATGGTCTCGTGACACCTGACCGTCGCTGGAGCGGAAAGCTCACCGAGGTGAAGAAAGTATATCAAAACGTGGGCTTCACATCTTTCGACAGCTCCAGAAAGACGGTGACCCTAAAGAACAAGTTTGCCTTCACCGATATTTCGAGCGATAAGTTCGACATCGTATATCGAGTGCTAAAAGACGGAAGATTGGTAGAGGAAGGTAAGGCTGCATCATTCAGCACCATCAACGCCGGGGAGACAGGCAGCGTCACCCTGCCTATCAAGACAGCAAGCAGCGACGCTTCATCGACTGATGGAACCACCGCAGGAAACGACAATGCCGAATACCTCGTCAACGTGGAGCTGCGCAACAAGCAAGCCACCGATTGGACAGAAGCAGGATACACCATCGCCGACGAGCAGTTCTCGCTAAGCAATGCGGACGGTAGCATCTCGGAGCCGAAGCTCTCCAATCATACTGTCACATCGACCGAGAACACTTCTGCTGTAACATCGGCCGAGAACACTTCTGCTACTTCGACTGAGGCTTCCTCTGCATTCGGCAGCATTACTTCCGTCAGCGACAACAAGGTAGTCGGCACAGACAAGGACGGCAAGAACTACCAAATCACCTTTGCTGAAGACGGCAAGATGACCTCCTGGACCTACGACGGCAAGGACATCCTATACGACGGCAAAGACTTATTGCAAGCCAACGCAGTCAACGTCGGTCCAGACTTCAACAGCATGCGCAACATCGACAACGATATCAGTGATGGAACAGGCAACATCGCCATGGTGAGCAGTTCCACCTCTACGGAGATTGTATCGGGCAAGGCACTGACCTTGGGCAGCGATGGCAATGCCACGATGAGCGTGAATGGTACAGCCACCAACTGCAATTACACCATCGACTACACTTTCTACCCTGACGCTACGGTAGATATGAAGGTGACGCTGAATCCTATGGGTGCAACCCGTCGATTGGGAATAGGGATGCAGTTTGCCAAGGGCTTCGAGAACGTAGAGTTTTATGCACGAGGCCCATGGTCCAACTACTGCGACCGCAAGTCGGGCTGCTATCTCGGCAGATACACCACGACCGTGAATGACATGGTGGAGGAGCAGGTTCATCCACAGACCTACGGCGACCACGAGAATCTACGAGAGTTGGTACTCCGCAACGCTGAGGCTGGCGTACAAATAGGCATGAAGGTGGAGGGTCACGTCTCCTTCTCCCTCTCCCACTACGACGAGAGCGTATGGTGCAACGAGGGTACGGAGATGTGGCAGAAGAATACGCACTGGTATAGTTCCAGCATGGCGAAGAAGCCACAGGTGTTCGCTCACTTCGACTACTGGCAGAGAGGATTGGGCAACAACAGTTGCCAAGGCGACAGTTGCCTCAACCAGTATCGTTGCCCAGAAAGCGGCAGTTACACCTACACACTTCGCTTCAAGCCTTCCACATGGAAGGGAAATGAATGGACGAAATAGAAGGAACATACTACTTTTCAAGAAATATTCACAAATAAATTTGTAAGTCTCAAAGATTATTCGTATTTTTGCAACCATATAATATGGTGTACAATGACATGAGAAAGAAAAAAGAGTTTTTGCGACCAAATTCCAAATAAATAACAGCAATAAAATATGGTAACAATAGAACTATCGGATAAATATATAAGAACCATCCAGGAACTTGAGAAATTGGGGGCTAAATGGTGGCCAAAGGAGGTGAAGGAAGAAGCCTTGAAAAAAAGTATCTTGCAATATTTGCTTGATACCCAAGACTCATTCATCTCAATCTTGACACTTGCTGATGCAAAGAATGTAAATAAGCTTTTTGCTCTGCTAGATGCCGCCAACTACAACTATCAGTTGTTCCTAAAACACCTCATGATACTAACAGACATGGGTTCTGAGCCATTGCAAAGACTCAACGCCTCTTTCAATGAACTATTTCCAGATGGTAGAATCGTATGCAAAATTGGAAATGTCAAGCTGGACTATAAATTTAAGAGCCTTCCAACGAAAGGTAAACCATCAAATGACAAACTTCAAATAGACACAATAGAGAACCTAAAAAAAGAATGTAAAAACAAAGAATTATGCAAGGACATTGCCATTCTACTTATCTATGGCGGTTGTGCAGAATCAGCTAAAATCAAGGCCATCCTGAGCAAGTGCAATGTATATGAACTTTTAGGCACAAAAGATAAAATCAAACATTTTGTTCAACAAAACTATATACGTGTCAGTAGGATTGTCAGCGGAAGAGTCTCAAACGACTTAGGCAATGTAGCCCAATCCTATGTTGTGAATTTTCTCAAAGAAAAGCTTGGCGGTGACTATACCGTAACTAGCAATGCAACAATACCTGGTGTTACGCTCGATGATAACAAAGAAGCGACATTTGACATAGTTGTCGAAAGAGAAAACTACAACGGAAAATTCAAACCATACGTAGGCATAGAAGTTTCCTTCCAAGAAACTTCCAATAGCACAGTCGAACGAAAGGGAAGAGAAGCTAGGGCAAGATTCCAAAACACAATCGCAAGACGCTCATATGTAGCGTACATTATTGATGGAGCTGGAAATTTCTCACGAACATCAGCTGCAAACGACATGTGCATGAATAGCCATTGCAACGTAGCATATACGTATGATGAGCTAATGGTTTTAGTAGAATTTATCAAAGAAAAATTAAGATGATAAACTATATAGATTTATTCGCTGGTATTGGAGGTATAAGGCTCGGAGCATCCTCCGCCTTAACCAAACACGGCATAGAAAACCAATGCGTACTTTCAAGCGAGATCAACGACAGAGCTTGTGAAACATACAAACTCAACTTTGGTGAATATCCTCAGGGTGATATTCATGAGATAGAAGATATTGAGCCTTTCGATTTCTTGCTTGGAGGTTTCCCTTGTCAGCCGTTTTCTTATGCAGGCAAGCGTATGGGGTTCGGCGATACACGTGGCACATTGTTCTTTGAGATAGAACGTATCTTGGATAGATATAAGCCTAAGGCGTTTTTGCTAGAAAACGTCCGAGGTCTATATACACATGACCAAGGACGCACATTCAATACCATCATGCAAAAATTGCATGACTTGGGATATGGAACTTACGATATGCTACTAAATAGTTCCAATTTTGGCGTACCTCAAAATCGAGTGAGACTATATATACTTGGCATTTATGGTGCAACTCCTAAAATGACATTACATTCCAACTTAGGTGCTGCCGACTCCCACCAATTTAAAAACAAAAAACAAGAATTGTCACTATTTGATACTGGTAATGAAATACCAATCAAGACTGTAAAGGACATATTAGAGGAAAGTGTAGAAGAAAAATATCTATGTTCTGAGGTATTCCAGAAACAGTTAAGAAGGGTTGTCGGCAACGATTTAAGTACCCTAAACGGTTATCGTCTCATAGATTATCGTGGTGGTCAAGCCATACATTCATGGGAATTAGGCAAAAAAGGAGAATGCACACCAAACGAGATAGAATTTCTCAATCTTCTTGTCACACATAGAAGACACCCCGAGTTTGGGAAAGACAAGGATGGTAAAAGATTAACTTTGGAACAAATCAAAACGTTCTATAAAAATGATGACATCAGGGATATTATCGAATCCCTGCTAAAGAAAGGGTATATCCAAGAAAAGGAGGGAAAATACAATCTGGTATGTGGTAATATGTCGTTTGAAATTTTCAAATTTTTGGATCCCGACAGTATATCAATAACTCTGACATCGTCAGACTCCAATAGATTGGGTGTCATCCAAAACAACAAGGCAAGGCATATCACTCCACGAGAGTGTGCTAGATTGCAAGGTTTTCCTGATAATTTCAAACTCAATCCAAGCGACGCATATGCCTATAAGCAGTTTGGCAATTCTGTTTCTGTACCTGTCATCGAAGCTATCATTGATGATTTTCTTACACAAAACTCTGATGTTTTAGGATGGGAAAAAGACAAGAATGTAAATGTTTTGAAAAAGCTAGTTTCATAAAAGTATATTATTAATAAAGGAAAAGGCTCACAAAAGCACTCATATTAGATAAGAGAGGGTATGACACGAACTATGACATAACCTCTCATCTAATTTTTAATGGTGACATAAGCCATATATGCTAGTCTCTAGTTGACGAGCATTCATCGTCTTTACTTGATGAACTTGTCCCTTACCTGTTTCAGCAACTCGTATCGGTAGCTAGTCAAGGCACGCTCCAACTTCTCGCATAAATCCTTATCGCCGACGATGGCTTTCACCATGACGGGATTATATCTCGTGCCCGCATCCTTCACAAACTCAGGCAGCACGTCATACAGGGTCTTGCTCTTGCGATAATTGCGACTCAGATTGTCGGTGGCAGCATCCAGGCAGTCACAGATAACCACGAGGTCGATGAAGGATCGCCAAGGAGACTTGGTGTTGTCAAAGGAGTCAGGATATCCGCCCTTGCCATTATACCACTTGTGGTGACCCAAAGAAATATCCTTGAACTGCTCGAAGAGCGGAGCCACCCCAAAATACCTCAGAGCCATCTCGGGATGAAGACGGCTCTGTTTGACCTCCCTTGGGGTCAAACGGCGAAAATCATTCGTGATGATGGGAGCCAGGCCGATTTTCCCGATGTCATGGAAAGCCGCCGCCGTACCTATCCAATTGGCAAGCATCGCCCGGTTGGCCTTCAACTCTTCCACCGAGTTCATGCCCATGATGCCTAAAAACTGTTCGGGGCAGCGATCCAAGAGGTCATCGAACAGCATCCTCGCTATATGCTCTACAGAACCTACATGCAGGAGGGTGCCTATCTGCGCCCTTACGGCAAGTTCCATCATGAAATCTATTTTCTTATCATCGGGCAAGTACCTGAAGACACTTTGCTGGCATGCCATCTTTCCCAACATACTCTCGAAGAAGAAAGGGTCACGCTTGATGTAAGCACGGTGTATCTGATCGACCAACCTGACACATAACTTGGTTACACGGAGACGACGTGTATCCATGTGCACCTTGTCATTAGAATCCATCAATTCGATGGACATATTGAGTACGTTGCACAACAACTGGATATCAAACTCATCTATAGAATCCTGTTGTTCACAAAGAGAGAACAATTGGTCCGTGAGTCGGGCTACCTCACGATCCGCTTCAGCAATGTCCATCTCTTCCCTCCTCGTCTTGGTGAAATAGAAGAATACAGAATCCACCGCATTTTTCTGGTCAGCCAAGGTGGAATGGCGGAAAGGTGACATCTGGTAGAACTTGTCTATCGCAATAGAATCCTCATGGCTATTCACGTGATTGTCCAAGTGCAGGCGAACCGACGTGCGCTTGATCTTGTCAAGAAAACTCTCCGCCCTCTTCCGTCCTTTTTCGGACAGGGACGACTTATATCTGTCCAACACATTCTCAAATCTCATCGTGGCATTATACGCCTCGCTGGCAGAAACATAACCAAGGGACGGCAGCATATAGCAATAATTCATGAAATCCACCATGACGACATTGGAACAGTTCATAGAGAGCCTATCCAGACAGTCAGCCATCGCCATATTACGTTCATAATATTTCTTGGCAAGTTTTCCTGCCTCGGGGTCGCTGAAGCGAGAAATCTCCGCATTGCAGACACCCGCTATGTGGTAGAGAGGCATCAGATGGCTTGTATCTTGCATAGCCTCGTAATGCGGCAACAACATCTGGGCGAAATGCTCCACCAAGTAATTGTCCATGTCAAATACCTGGAAAGCACGCTGCACACATACGAACAAGGAGTCGTAAGAAGCATTGGGTATCCGCGCGTCTTTCTGCGAGAAATAATGGGTGACCCCATCTATCGCCTGGTTATTCTCACGATACATCTTACGGAAACATGCCGCACGCCGATCCATCATATCCACCCACTCCTCATCGTTCATGTCACGGAAGATGCTGTCGTTATAGAGGCGATATGTCACGAGATTTTTCTCCAGCAATCTGAATGCGTCACCGATATTAGGCTTCGACTTGCTGCTGGAAGCTGCCATCGGAGCCATAGTAGTCAATAAGATTACTATCAAAAAAGTTACTTTGTTGAATTTTCCTATCATTTACCTTACCATTTAGTGTCTCTTTAATCAATACAACGAAAAAAGTCGAAATATATTTGGTGAATGAAGGCAACTTATTCACTTTTTTCGCACAAGTCTCGGACAACTCTTGCATTTTGGACAAAAATGTTGTATCTTTGCAATGTCATTAAGAAAAACACACAAGGTACCAAGTAAAACACAAAATGACGTCGGACGGCAAACTGCCACCGACTAATTCTTTAACTTAACACATCATTAATACTATGGGAATCAAAGTAAAAGCAATGGAGAGAAACGTCAACTTCGGTAAGGACAACAAAGAGAACTGGATGTACGTGATGCAACCTGAACTCTACGGTCAGTTGACACAGGACAAGGTCATCGCACAGGCTGCACTCAACAGCGGTATGCCAAAACCTGCCATGCAAGCAGCCGTCAACGCCTACGGCGAGGTGGTGAAGGCATGGGCGACAGAAGGTCACTCCATCCCTATCCCGGGTCTCGGCACCATGCGCTTCGGTGTCCGTTCCAATGCTGTAGGCGACGTGAAAGATGTCAAGGCATCACTTATCACTAGCCGTCGTGTCATCTTCACTCCTAATTCGGCCATGAAGAAGGAACTCGCAGAGACTCCTGTCACCATCACTTGCTACGACCGCACGGGCAAGATCGTGAAGACTGTGGATTCTTCCGACAAGGACAATGTGGAGGATCCTGAGAACGACAACAAGGGTAACAACCAGGACAAGGGAAACACAGGTAGCGGCTCACAGACGGGTACCGAAGGCGGTGGCTCTAGCACTACCGACCCAGACAAGGGCAGCGGCGACGGTCCTACTGAATTGTAGAAGACGGCAGTCCTCCTATCCCAGGAGGGCTGCTCCCCTTCCTTGAGAAAAAAGACCTGATCTTATACGATGATAACACATAACCAAGAACCTGAGATTAAAAATCTTAAATTTTAAAACGCATCAATCTTTTAAACCTTAATCTGATAAAACTTGATAAAAATGAGTAATACGACGAAAAGCACCCTTTGGAAGAATATCCTTCAGATACTGATTACCGTTCTGACAGCCGTCGGAACGACCTTCGGTCTTACAAGTTGCATGAGTTAGCCATTCATATAACCATGTAGAAGTTTCATTATTTCTTCTTTCATAATTATTTCTTTCATAATTGTAGTTAATAAATTATAGTTGTTTAAAAGTAAAGCCGTTGAGCACTTGCTCAACGGCTTTTTGTTGCAAATTACTTTGCGATATATAGAGTCTATTGAATGTATTCTTGTAAATGTATCTCAAGCTGAATCCATTGTATGGAATCCTTGTGAACAAAACATTCTATCCGTAAATGTTCATCTGGCATTCCTTGCACGCAAACTCCAGTCTGAACTTTCTGCCATCGCCAAGTTCCAAGAACAGAGGTTCTTTCCAAGTTGGCTTCTTGCCACCACGCTTCACGCAATATCCCAAGGAATACCGCAGGCAATGACGACACTGCATGATGAGCGACTCTCCATTTTTCTCAGGATAAACTTTCTTGCCCTCACGCTTCTTTTTGTCGCTTAGGACAGCAACCTCGTAAGACTCCTTGTCCTGGGCATCCCAAGCTGTAGGTCTATCCTTGCCCAATTCAAAGGCGGGTTGGATGTTTTTCAAACCATGCTTATCGTAGAAGTCCCAAGCACTGTAGTTGGCTATGTTGTAAAGATAGCCCCATTTGCCATACTCTGGTGTCCATACGAATTCATGAGATTCCATCTGATGCTCACCTGGCTCACTGAAGACGTGCCCACCGCCAAATATCTGACGATCCACACCCCAAGCCAATGACTTGTCGAGGAGTTCAGCCGTCAACGCAGCCTGCAGTTTCTCGACCAACTCGCGACGTATCGCAGTCAAGATGCTATTAGGAATAAACAACTGGTCCACGCCATCCAACAAGTTGACTACACGACACTCATAGATAGTCTCGCCCAACTTCCGCATCTGAATCTCCAGGTTCTCTCGCTGAGAGCGTCTCGCCATCTCCAAAGGAAATTCCTTGAACACCTCGGCAGCCTTGAACATCAAGCCTTTTGCAAGCACCTTGAAGATATAGGCGGTGGCAAGAATGCCCGTTTTCTGCCCCTGTTGACCATTGTCCATGGCAGGTTTCAACTCTATGCAAATCGGGATGCGCCTCTGTGCCGTCTTATGAGAGAGGATGGCTTCAAAGGCACGGTCGTTGTTGCGATACAGAGCCATGCCAGGACGTAGGTTGTCGGGCATACCAAAAGGATACAGGCGATTGCCTTCCGCCCGATTGACACGAAAACCCTCCAACTCATGTTCGTCGTTGATGAAACAAAGTCCATCGCCATTGGCAAAACTAGCAGTGGAAGCGACATTGAAGGAAATATTACCACGAATCTCCTTCACCTTTCCCACATACTCGCCGATGGCCTTCGGAGTATCGAAGGAAGCGATGTCGGGTTGTCTTCCATTCAGGAAATAATGGGTGAAACCACGGTTGAATGTCTTCTTCAGATTAGGGACAAACGTATAATCTACATGCCCCCAAGAAGCCCGGCGATATTCATTGGGAGAAGCGGCGACAATCTCGTCCAACTTCTTGCTATAGGCAGACACCACATTCTTCACATAGTTGACATCCTTAAGTCGTCCCTCAATCTTGAAAGAGCTAGCTCCCGCATCAGCAAGTTCCTTGAGATGGTCGAGCTGGCAGAGGTCTTTCAAAGACAGCAAGTGTCTCTGGTGCTCGATTTCCTTGCCGTCAGAATCCCAAAGATTGAACTTCATGCGACAGAACTGCGCACACTCGCCACGATTGGCGGAACGCCCGAAGCATTTCTCGGAAGCATAGCAAACACCCGAGTAACTCACACAAAGCGCACCATGCACGAAGACCTCCAACTCACGGTCGGGCACCTCCTTATGTATGGCCTTGATCTCATCAAGAGATAGTTCACGAGCCAAGACTATCCTGCTGAATCCCAGTGTAGAAAGCCAGAAAGCCTTTTCTGGAGTACGGGTATCACACTGCGTGCTGGCATGGAGCTCTCTCTTCCACAGATTCTGAGCCCTTACCTCCCACAGCACGCCCATGTCCTGCAAGAGCAGGGCATCGACACCGATATTATCCAGATCGGCAATCATCTGAAGCGTGTCATCCAACTCGTCCTCATAGATGATCGTATTGACGGTGACATGCACCTTAGCTCCAAATTGATGGGCATAGTCGCACAGTTGCTTGATATCCTCCAGAGAGTTACCAGCAGCTGCACGAGCGCCAAACTTGGGCGCTCCTATATAAACGGCATCCGCACCATGGTCTATGGCAGCGATGCCACATTCCAGATTCTTGGCAGGAGCCAACAGTTCCAATGTTCTCATTTCCTACACTATAGAATTCTTTACTCTTTGTTCTTCACTCTTCGCTCTTCTTTCTTTACTCTTCGTTCTTCACTTACTTAATGTCATCAATATTGTAAGGAGTCTCCTGATAGACATAATAGTTAATCCAATTGCTATAGAAGAGGTTGGCGTGAGCACGCCAGGTAACAAGCGGTTCCTCATTAGGATCGTCGTGATAATAATAATTCTTAGGCAAATCGACATCGTCGCGCTTGCCCATGTCACGCTTGTACTCCTTGTCGAGCGTGTTGGGAGCATATTCCAAGTGCCCCGTGACAAAGAACTCACGACCGCCACGCGCCATCACGATGCTGACACCGCTCTCTGGAGACTCGGCAAGAATATCGAGCCCTGGAACCTTCTCTATGTCCTCACGGCGTACCTCCGTATGACGGCTATGTGGCATATTGAACACGTCATCGAAACCACGGAAGATGGGTTGCGAAGGGTCAAGAGGTTTCTGTTGGAAGATGCCAAACATCTTCTTCTCCAGAGGATACTTAGGCACACCATAGAAATGATAGAGTCCAGCTTGCGCACCCCAACAGATATACAAAGTGGAAGTAACATGCGTGCGAGCCCAGTCGAATATCTGGGTTATCTCCGGCCAATACTCCACGTCCTCGTACTTCATCGTCTCGATAGGCGCACCCGTCACAATCATTCCATCGAACTTCTGCTTGGAAAGTTCGGTGAAATCCTTGTAGAACATCATCATGTGCTCTATCGGCGTATTCTTAGGCGTGTGACTCTTGAGCTTCATGAAATATACCTCCAACTGCAATGGCGTATTGGACAGCAACCTAACCAAATCAGTCTCGGTCGTTATCTTCAAAGGCATCAAGTTGAGAACCACGATCTTCAGAGGACGGATTTCCTGGCTATGCGCCCTACTCTCGTCCATCACGAAAATATTCTCATGCTTCAACAGCTCAATGGCTGGCAACTTATCTGGTAATCTTAATGGCATTTACTAATTCCTTTCTTTATTATCTTGTTCTTTCTTTGCAAAACTTCATCATAAATTGCAAATTTGGTGCAAAGTTACACAATTTCAGCGACATAACGAAAAAAGGATGCCAAAATTTGCATTTGACATCCTTCATATTTATATTATTTATGATAATTCCGAAAACAGATTCCGCAAAAAGCGGAAGAATGAACGGAATCAATTTCGCAAAAACGGAAGAGTGAACGACTTACCAAAGCTCCAATCGCTCAGACTCTGGGATATACATCTTGTCACCCTTCTTGACACCAAACGCCTCATACCAAGCATTGATGTGAGGGAGCGCACCATTGACACGCCACTCGCCAAGAGCATGTGGGTCGTTCTTCACGCGATTGCGGATTTCCTTCTCCGTGATGTTCTGGCCCCATACGCCAGCGTATGCCAAGAAGAAGCGCTGCTCTGGCGTGAAACCATCCTTGTTCTTCAATGGCTTTTTGGCCGTAGAATTCTTGAAGGCATTGTAAGATACCATCAAGCCACCGTGGTCTGCCAAGTTCTCACCCAAGGTGAAACGACCGTTGGCATTCAAGTCTGGCAACACCTTGATGTTGCTGAAGAAATCGGCATACATATCGGCACGCTTATTGAAACCTGCAGCATCATTGGCAGTCCACCAATCCTTCAAGTTGCCGCTCGCATCATACTGACGACCCTGGTCATCAAATCCATGGGTCATCTCATGACCGATAACCACGCCAATGGCACCATAGTTGAATGCCTCGTCTGCCTTAGGGTCGAAGAATGGATACTGAAGGATACCTGCTGGGAAGCAAATCTCGTTGGTAGTTGGATTGTAGTAGGCATTGACCGTCTGAGGAGTCATGAACCACTCGTCCTTATCTACAGGCTTTCCAGCCTTCTCCTCTATCTCCTTTTCGTTGCGGAACTTGCGGCAAGCCATCACGTTCTCATAGAAACTCTTGGATGGGTCGATGTCGAGTTTGCTATAGTCTGTCCACTTGTTAGGGTAACCGATCTTGACATAGAACTTATCCAATTTCTCGTGAGCGGCAGCCTTAGTGGTATCGCTCATCCAAGTCTGTGCGTCGATGCGCTGACCGAGACTGATCTGAAGGTTCTTGACCAAAGTCTCCATCATCTTCTTGGAAGACTCAGGGAAATACTTCTTGCAGTACATACGACCGAGAGCCTCTCCCATCTGAGCCTGCACCTGATTGGTAGCACGCTTCCAGAGAGGATAGTCTTCCTTACGACCGCTCATCGTCTTGCCGAAGAAATCGAAGTTGGCCTCACGAATCTCGTCGGTGAGGTAGGAAGCAGAATTCATGATGACATCCCACTCCATCACAGCCTTCAAGGTCTCGGCGTCCTCTGCTGCCGTAATCTTGTCGTAAGCAGCGAGGAAAGCAGGCTGTCCTACCACCATCTCCTGGATATACTCGCTCTTGATGCCCTCGCCATTGGCAAGTGCCTCCAGAGGAATGTTAGGATAATCCTCCTTGAACTGCTTCAGGGTCATCTTGTTGTAGTTGGCCTGTGGGTCGCGGAGTTCCGTACGGCTCTTGGAAACTGTAGCCAGACTGGTCTCGTGGAGGAACACTGCCTGAGCCTTCTTCTCTGCATCAGCAGCGGAGAAGCCATAGAGCTGGAACATCTTGGCGACGTACTTCTTGTATGCCTCACGGATAGCAACGGTAGCTGCGTCGTTGTTCATGTAGTAATCCTTGGAGCCAAGGGTCAAGCCACCCTGCATGACATTATAGATGTTCATAGTGACATTCTTCTCGTCTGCGCCGAAACCTGTGCCATAGCCAAGACCCAAGCCCAAGTCGGCGTGCTTCAACTGCACCTTCTGCAAATCTTCCTTGGTGGAAGCAGCGGCAATCTCGTCGAGCAAAGGTTTTACCGGTGCGATGCCAGCCTTGTTGCGTGCATCCACATCAAGCGCCAACTTATAGAAATCGGAGAGTTTCTGCTCGATGGTACCCTTCTTGTAGGTCTTCTTCTGCAACTCACCCAAGATGGTGTTGATACGCTTGTTGTTGTCCTCTGCCAACTGATCGAAGCTACCGAAGCGGCTATAAGCTGCTGGGAGAGGATTGTTTTTCTGCCAACCACCTGTAGCAAACTGATAGAAATCATCAGCAGGTTTGGCTGTCTTGTCAAGGTTGCTCATGACAAGTCCCGACTTGCTCTGTGCATCTGCCCCGAGAGGCATAGCTGCGATCATCATCATCGGGATAATCATCTTCATGTTCATAATGTTAATTATTTAATTATTATTAATCTGTTATATTATATTCTTTACTTACTAACCTCTTCTAGTTCCTCGGAGAGTGTGAGCCAATTGTCGTTCTCCTCGTCGAGTTTTTGCATAAGGGAAGTGTATTCAGTCACCAAATCCATATTGGTGGCATTCTCTGGCTTCATCAGCAAATCATCTATCTCCTTCTTACGCTTTTCCATAGAAGCAATGCGCTGTTCACAATCCTTGACAGCCTTCTCCGCCTTGCGGATTTTCTTTTGCTGTTCCTTATGTTCGGCGTAGCTCTGTTTCTTAAGAGAAGAGCCCGAAGATGTAAGCGAAGAATCATCTTGCTGCGTTTTCGACGAAGAAGAGCTATTGAATTCTTCACTCTTCACTCTTTGATCCTCACTTTGAAGTGCAGCATTGATGCTTTCGGCGTTGTGCGCACGGAGATAATCATAGATACCGCCAAGATGCTCACGCACCTTACCACCACCAAACTCATACACTTTATCAACAAGTCCGTCTAAGAACTCACGGTCGTGGCTCACGATAATCGCAGTTCCATCGAAAGCCTTGATAGCTTCCTTGAGCACATCCTTCGACTGCATATCCAGGTGGTTGGTAGGCTCATCGAGAATCAACAGGTTGACAGGTTCGAGCAAGAGCTTGATCATCGCCAGACGACTACGCTCGCCACCACTCAACACCTTGACATACTTCTCGGAAGTCTCACCTCCAAACATGAAAGCTCCCAAAAGGTCATTGATCTTGAGTCGCATCTCTCCAGTTGCCACACGGTCGATGGTATCATAGATGGTAAGGTTCTCGTCAAGGAGCTGAGCTTGATTCTGGGCGAAGTAACCTATCTGAACGTTGTGTCCAATTTTCAAAGTACCTGTAAAAGGAATCTCACCCATGATACATTTCACAAGAGTAGATTTACCCTCGCCATTCTTTCCGACGAAAGCCACTTTCTCACCACGTTTGATGGTAAAGGTTACATGTTCAAAGACCGTATGTGTCCCATAGTCCTTACGCACTTCGTCGCAAATGACAGGATAATCACCACTACGAAGGCAAGGCGGGAACTTCAGGTGCATCTGCTTGTTATCCACCTCATCCACCTCAATAGGAACGATTTTCTCCAGTTGCTTGATTCGGCTCTGCACCTGCACAGCCTTCGTAGGTTTATATCTAAACCTTTCGATAAAGTCCTTGATATCAGCAATTTCCTTTTGTTGGTTCTCGTAAGCCCTCAGCTGCTGCTCACGTCTTTCCTTGCGAAGAACAATGTACTGGTCGTATTTCACCTTATAATCCTCCACTCGTCCACAGGTGATTTCCAACGTGCGATTGGTCACATTATTTATAAAAGCGCGGTCGTGACTCACCAAGACAACAGCCTTGGCACTCTGCGCCAAGAACTGCTCCAACCACTGGATACTCTCGATATCAAGGTGGTTGGTAGGCTCATCGAGCAAAAGGACATCAGGCTTCTGGAGCAAGATTTTCGCCAATTCGATTCGCATACGCCAACCACCAGAAAACTCCTTGGTAGGACGTTCGAAATCTTCGCGAGTAAATCCAAGACCCGTCAGGGTACGCTCGATTTCCGCCTCATAGTTCTCGCCACCCATCATCATGTATCTCTCATGTTCTTGGGTAAACTTTTCCACCAACTGAGCATACTCATCGCTCTCATAATCAGTGCGATCCGTCATCTCCTGTTGCATCTTATCCAGTCGAGCCTTCATTTCCGTATTATGCGAGAAGGCCTTACGAGTCTCCTCCTTGACAGTCGTGTCGTCCTGAAGTTTCATCACCTGAGGCAAATAGCCAATCGTCGTGTCGTTGGGAACTGCAACCACGCCACTTGTAGGTTTCTGCAACCCACAAAGAATCTTAAGCATGGTAGATTTACCTGCTCCATTCTTACCGACAAGTGCTATTCGGTCACGATCATTGATGACGAAACTCACATCGTGGAAGAGCGGTTTCACACCGAATTCCACCTTCAATCCTTCTACTGATATCATTATTTTCTATAAATTTCTAAACGTTTAGTCTCATTCAGTTTGCAAAGTTACACAAAAAAGAGCACACCCGCAAATCTATATGCCCTTTTTTGTTTTGTTTTGATAAATCTGCAACAAATTGCCCCTGTCTTTTAACGATATCAGCCATTAGATGCCCTGTCCCTCATAATGAACTATCCTATCGAGAACTTGCCTGTTGAGGTCCAACCTATCGAGGACTAACCTTTCATATAACAAACATATACAAAATAAAATCACATATATATAAATAAGGTATAAGAAAGCAAACAGCAACATACTCCCAATCTTTTAGTTAAAATACTATAAATATTATGTGTTATAATAGAGTAAATGATGGTATTTCAAGAAAAATGAGTAATTTTGCGCCCGATTTATATAATTCACATAAAGTCTAACTTTATTAATTTTAATTTTTTATTTAATTTTATGTCAGATTTAAAGAACGTAAAGCCATTGGACGACTTCAATTGGGACGAGTTTGAGAATGGCGGCAGCGCAAACGTCAGCAAAGAGGACCTCGAGAAGGCCTATGACGAAACCCTTAACAAAGTTACCGAGCACCAGGTTGTAGAAGGTACTGTAATCTCTGTAGATAAGAAAGAGGTTATCGTAAACATCGGTTACAAGAGCGACGGTATCATCCCAGCTTCTGAGTTCCGTTACAACCCAGATTTGAAGGTAGGTGACAAGGTTGAGGTTTATGTAGAGAACCAAGAGGATGCAAAGGGCCAGTTGGTACTCTCTCACAAGAAGGCTCGCTTGAGCAAGTCTTGGGAGCGTGTAAACGAGGCTCTTGAGAACGAGGAAGTTATCCAGGGTTACATCAAGTGCCGCACAAAGGGCGGTATGATTGTTGACGTTTTCGGTATCGAAGCTTTCTTGCCAGGAAGCCAGATCGACGTTCACCCTATACGCGACTACGATATCTTCGTAGGCAAGACAATGGAGTTCAAGGTTGTAAAGATCAACCAGGAGTTCCGCAACGTAGTTGTTTCTCACAAGGCTCTCATCGAGCAGGAGTTGGAGCAGCAGCGTAAAGAAATCATCGGCAAGCTTGAGAAGGGTCAGATCCTCGAAGGTACTGTTAAGAACATCACTTCTTACGGTGTATTCGTTGACCTCGGCGGCGTAGATGGATTGATTCACATCACAGACCTCTCTTGGGGCCGCGTAAGCGATCCACACGAGGTTGTTTCTCTCGACCAGAAGATCAACGTTGTTATCCTCGACTTCGATGAGGAGAAGAAGCGTATCGCCCTCGGTTTGAAGCAGTTGACTCCACACCCATGGGATGCTCTCGATCCAAACTTGAAGGTAGGCGACCACGTGAAGGGCAAGGTTGTCGTTATGGCTGACTACGGTGCATTCGTAGAGATCGCTCCTGGTGTTGAGGGTCTTATCCACGTATCTGAGATGTCTTGGAGCCAGCACTTGCGTTCTGCTCAGGACTTCATGAAGGTAGGTGACGAGGTTGAGGCTGTCATCTTGACACTCGACCGCGCTGAGCGTAAGATGAGCCTTGGTATCAAGCAGTTGAAGGAAGACCCATGGGAGACCATCGAGGTTAAGTATCCTGTAGGTAGCAAGCACACTGCTAAGGTTCGCAACTTCACTAACTTCGGTATCTTCGTAGAGCTCGAGGAAGGTGTTGATGGTTTGATCCACATCTCCGACCTCTCTTGGACCAAGAAGGTTAAGCACCCATCTGAGTTCACAACAGTTGGTGCCGACATCGACGTAGTAGTTCTCGAAATCGACAAGGAGAATCGTCGTTTGAGCCTCGGTCACAAGCAGTTGGAGAAGAACCCATGGGATGAGTATGAGGCAATCTACACTCCAGGTTCTATCCACAAGGGTACAATCACAGAGATGATGGACAAGGGTGCCGTTATCGCTCTCGCAGAGGGTGGTGAAGGTTTCGCTACTCCAAAGCACCTCGTTAAGGAAGATGGTACTCAGGCTAAGAAGGGCGAGGAGCTCGACTTCAAGGTAATCGAGTTCGTTAAGGAGACAAAGCGTATCATCCTCTCTCACTCTCGTACATTCGAGGAGGGCAAGGACGATGTTAAGCCAGCAGCTCCACGCAAGCACAACAACGGTGGCCGCAAGAACGAGGCTACTGCTATCAACAACGTAGCAGCTGGTACTTCACTCGGTGACATCGATGCACTCGCTAAGTTGAAGGCTCAGATGGAAGGCAAGGCTTAATCAGTCTTCACTCCCCTATTATAAAGTCGAAATAACAAATTTCACTTCATAATAAATACTTTAAAAGATCGGTTCTCGCATGAGAATCGGTCTTTTTTGGTTTAAATTGAAAAAATGTTTGAGAAAAGTTTGGCGGTATCGCAAAAAACTCGTATTTTTGCCAACGCATAATATTGTGCGAACAACAAACCAACCAGATTTATGTCGAAATACATCAATCCGTTTACCGATTGGGGCTTCAAGAGGCTCTTCGGTCAAGAGTTCAGCAAAGATTTGCTGATTAGTTTTCTAAATGATTTGTTTGAAGGTGAGCTACACATCAAGGATGTGACCTTCAAGGACAAAGAGTTGATTCCCTCAAGCAAAAACATACGAGGCAGCATCTTTGACATCTATTGCGAAACAGATGATGGTAAGCATTTTATCGTTGAGATGCAAAACCGTTGGGTTCCCCTATTCATCAATCGTTCCATTTGCTATGCGAGTGAGGCGATAGCGGTTCAACGAGAAAGAGAGAGGACAAAAGACAACCCTACCCTCTATCAATTGGTACCAGTTTACACAGTTTGTCTAATGAATTACCAGCCAAAAGAAGAAACGGCAATTAACAAATTCAAGACAGACGTGATGCTGAGAGAGAAGAAAAGCGAGATTGCATTTACAGACAAACTTCGCTTCATCTATATTAGTCTTCCGTTCTTCAAAAAGAAACAGGAAGAATGTGTTACAGATTTTGATAAATGGATATACGTTTTGAAACATATGGAAGTATTAGAAAGAATACCGTTTACTGCACAAAAGAAAATCTTCGAGAAACTGGCACAGCTTGCAGACTGTCGCAATCTGGACAGCGAAGAAAAGGCTAAGTATAATGCCAGCAGGGATGCCATTGACGACTACTACTCAAGCCTTGTGGGGGCATGGATTGAAGGAAAATCGGATGGAGAAGTTGTTGGCAAGGCGATTGGGCTTAAAAAAGGACTAGCAGAAGGTATGAAGCAAGGCATGGCACAAGGCATGGCACAAGGCATGAAGCAAGGCATTGAGCAAGGCGAAATGTCTAAAAGCATTAGTATTGCCAAGAAAATGCTAGCCTCAGGGATGCCACAATCGCAAGTTATAGAAATGACAGGATTAAGTCAAGAGCAAGTTCAAAAGCTTTTGTCATAGTTTTTTTCTGAAGAAACATCATTCCAATATAAACTCCCAAGTTCAGCTTATTCGAGCGAGTAACTTGGGAGTTTTTGCATATATCACACATTTTCCTTTCAAAAAGGCAACAAAATCAGCATTTTACTTAAAAAATATTTGGAAGTTACAAGTTTTCGTCGTAACTTTGCACCCTGTAAAAAGATTATATAGAATAGTTTATGAAATATTACAAACTGATAGCAGCTGCCGTGATAGGTAGCACCACCCTCACTTCTTGCTTCAAGGAAGAACCTCTCAATGCCGAGTGCGACATCGAGCAGGCGTATATTCACGTGGATAATCCTACAAGTATGTTCTTCCAAGCAAGCGACACACTTATCAATGTTTTACCGAAAGAGAATACTGTAAGCTTTAAAGTAAGATTGGGAAGTGATTGTTCTTCTCTTTCTCCATATTTCAAACTTACAGAAGGGGCTACTATTTCTCCTGAGAATGGTTCTACACACGATTTCTCAGATGGCAAGGAAGTCATTTACACAGTTACTTCACAAGACGGACATTGGACACGTCCCTATAAAGTAAGAGTTACAGAAGATGAACGTACCATCGGAGATACCATTACCTATAGCTTTGAGCACTATAAATTCAACGAAGCATCTGACTTTAGTGAAGCCAACCAATACTACGAATGGTTCGAAGTCAACTCTAAAGGTCAGGAAATAAAAGATTGGTGGGCTAGTGGCAACCAAGGCTTTGCTATCAGTATGCCTTCAGCTCAACCATACGAATATCCAACTGCTCCTACAGAAGGATATGACGGGCAAGGAATCAAACTGACAACTCGTAGCACAGGCGAACTGGGAGCTATGGTTGGCAAAAGAATTGCAGCTGGAAATATCTTCATAGGGTCGTTCGATGGTATGAGTGCCCTAATGGATGCCATGAAAGCTACTCAATTCGGAAAGCCATTCGACCGTAAGCCTATCAAGTTCGAAGGCTACTATAAGTTCACACCTGGCAAAGATTTCCAAGACGAAAATGGCAATATCGTACAGGGAAAGGAAGATATTTGCAATATCTATGCCGTCATCTACAAGAATCATGACGACCAGGGAAATCCTGTAGTTCTCTACGGAGATGATGTCAAGACTAGTAAACAGCTGGTTGGCATAGCAGAAGTCAAGGATGTCAAGACTACAGACACGTGGACTAAGTTTGAAACAACATTCGACTATACTGAGGACATTGACCTTCAACTTTTGGAGAATCGGGGCTACAGTATGGCTATAGTTTGTTCTTCCAGCGAAGAAGGAGCTAGCTTTAAGGGAGCAGTAGGTAGCACCCTTTGCGTTGATGAATTACAGATTATTTGTGCTAAAATCGAAGAATAATGAAAAAATACATATTATCATTGGCTATGCTGACCTTAGTATCAGCACAAGCATGGAGCGAAGGTTGGTTTCAAAATACCAATGTATATGCACGTGTGGGTTATAGCATTGGTGGCACTGCCCCACTCGATATGCCTGCAACCATACGCAAGTTGAACAGCTACTCTCCACGCTCAAACGTGAATGCCGGAGTTGAACTTTACAAGCCTCTTCACAATCGTTGGGGAATGGCGACTGGTCTTTATATCGAAAATAAAGGTATGAAGACTGACGCCACAGTCAAGAACTACCATATGGAAATTACAAGAGGTGGAGAAACCCTCGAAGGTCTCTTCACGGGTAATGTAAGCACCACTGTTAGACAATGGATGTGGACTTTGCCTGTATTGGCAACATACGAGCTGGGCTCACATTTCAGACTGAAAATCGGTCCTTATGGTTCTGTCATTACATCCAAGAGCTTTGAAGGAGCAGCCTACGACGGCTACCTACGAAAAGGAAACCCTACTGGCGACAAGGTTTTGCTTGGCAATGAGGAAGGACAACGCGGAACATACGATTTCTCTAAGGACATGCGCTCCTTGCAATGGGGAATCAAAGTTGGTTGTGACTACCACTTCAGCAAGCACTGGGGTGGTTTCGTAGAAGTCAACTGGGGTGTTGCCGGAGTCTTCAAACGAGATTTCCATACCATCGAGCAAACCATGTACCCTATTTACGGAAACTTCGGACTTGCATATAAATTGAGATAAAATATTAGTATAGGACTGTTTAAACATAAAAATTATGAAAAGAATATTTACACTTTTATTTGCAGTTGTCATGACTGCGATGACTGCAATGGCAGAGGATTACACAGACAATTTACAGGTTACTGTAACAGTGTTAGGAATTCAAGGTAGTCCATCCAACCAAGAAACAACAATAACTGTTAATGAAAAAGAATCAGGGAAATATAGCTTTTCCATCACAAAGTTTGCTTTTGGAGGTCAAGAAGTTGGAGACATTGTTTTAGACGACTTGGATGGAGTAGAAGAAAATGGCATCATAACTATGACTGTTAGTGATAAAAAAGTAAAAATACAAAATCCAGGAAGTTTAGGTAAAACCATAAACAATTTAGGAGGGGTTACATTATCCATGACAGCAACCCTTTCCAACTCAAAGAAAAAACTATCCGCTGATTTGGCAATGAAAGCCATGGGGCAAAACATCAAGGCCATATTCGGTAGCAAGGGAAAAGATAGCAATATTGTTACTACAGGTATTTCATCACCAAAAGAAGAGTCAACAACAACTTCCACCATTTATACAATAGATGGTCAGCAGGTAGGCAGCATGACATCAGGAAATGTCTATATCGTCAAGACAACTGACGGCAAGACCAAGAAGGTTATCAAGAAATAAGTAACACAATGTTACAGCACTTATAAGATTATACAAGCAAAAATCCTCGGCAATGGGAGTGTTCCCTTTGCCGAGGATTTTTTGATTAAAGCACAGACGTGGAGAAAGTAATTCACGTACGTGCATTAACTCATGGACGTACGTGCGTAAGCTCATGGACGTACGTCTGCTTAATGACGCACGTACGTCCATCTTACTATTTTCTATATATAATAAGGTGTACGCACACAAATCCACTACTTAACAATCTTACGAAAAGTTAAAAAGTTACTTTTTTCTACTTTTCTTGCATTTTTTCTTTCTTTTTGTTTGGTATTTCATAGAAAAAGTGTACCTTTGCAACCGTAAACAAGAAAACAACAATTTTAAACCCAATAAAAGATTAAGATTATGAAAGCATCTGAAGTAATCGCGAATCTCCAAAGAAGATTCCCTAATGAGCCTGAATACATCCAGGCAGTTAGTCAGGTACTCGGCACTATTGAGGAAGAGTACAACAAGCACCCAGAGTTTGAGAAGGCAAACCTCATCGAGCGTCTTTGCATTCCAGACCGCGTTATCGAGTTCCGTGTTTCATGGGTAGATGACAAGGGCAACGTTCAGACTAACATGGGTTACCGTATCCAGCACAACAACGTGATCGGTCCTTACAAGGGAGGTCTTCGTTTCCACAAGTCAGTAAACTTGGGTATCTTGAAGTTCTTGGCTTTCGAGCAGACATTCAAGAACTCTTTGACAACTCTCCCTATGGGTGGTGCCAAGGGTGGTTCTGACTTCTCACCACGTGGTAAGAGCAATGCTGAGGTGATGCGTTTCTGCCAGGCTTTCATGACTGAGCTCTATCGTCACATCGGTCCAGACGAGGATGTTCCTGCTGGTGACATCGGTGTAGGTGGTCGCGAGGTAGGTTACCTCTTCGGTATGTACAAGAAGTTGACACACCAGTTCCAGGGTATCTTGACAGGTAAGGGTCAGGAGTTCGGTGGTTCTCTCATCCGTCCTGAGGCTACTGGTTATGGTAACGTTTACTTCCTCCTCAATATGCTCGCTACCAAGAACATCGACATCAAGGGCAAGACTGTATTGGTATCTGGTTCTGGTAACGTGGCTCAATACACCATGGAGAAGTTGATCGAACTCGGTGCTAAGCCTGTAACATGCTCTGACTCTAATGGTTACATCTACGATCCAGATGGTATCGATCGTGAGAAACTCGACTACATCATGGAGTTGAAGAACGTAGAGCGTGGTCGTATCAAGGAGTACGCTGAGAAGTACGGTGTGAAGTATGTTGAGGGTGCTAAGCCTTGGTTTGAGAAGGCTGATATCGCTCTCCCATCTGCTACACAGAACGAGATCAACGAGGAGGCTGCCAAGGCTCTCATCGCCAACGGTGTTATCGCTGTCAGCGAGGGTGCTAACATGCCATCTACTCCAGAGGCTATCAAGGTATTCCAGGACGCTAAGATTCTCTACGCTCCAGGTAAGGCTGCCAACGCTGGTGGTGTTGCCGTATCAGGTCTTGAGATGAGCCAGAACTCTGAGCGTTTGAAGTGGTCTCGCGAGGAAGTTGACGCTAAGCTCCACGACATCATGAACGACATTCACGCTAACTGTGTGAAGTATGGTACAGATGCTGATGGCTACGTAAACTACGTGAAGGGTGCCAACGTTGCCGGCTTCTTGAAGGTTGCCAAGGCTATGATGGCTCAGGGCATCGTATAATCAGAAACAAGTTTTTGTTTGACATAAAAAAGGTTAGCATCGTTTTGATGCTAACCTTTTTACTTTTCAGCCATCACTTCAGCGTTATGATTCATTATGTCTTTAATCATTTCTGTTTTCTTGAAGTGAGTTTATCTCATGAATATGAAAGTAAGTTCGTTCAAACTTACTCGGCAGGCTGATAGAACAATACCGCCTTGATGTAAGATTCAAACTTAGGGTCTTTCTGCTTGGAAAGGCGCATCTGGATGATGGCTTTCAGCACGGCATAGAAGCAGAGTGTCAGCATCAGTCCGATAGCTATGGCCAGTACAGAAGTCCAAGTCTTGCCATAAATATAGGCACTGTCGGGCATTGCCGAAAGGATGATAATAGGTATCAGCGTGATGATTCCCCCTACCGTCATCTTATGACGAGGTGTACCTCCCATGTCCATGATGGCTTGCTTATCGAAGAGATAATCTTCCAATTCCATGCGCTCTATGTCATAATCTTCCAACTTAGGAAAGTTTGGGCGGTCGCCGTACATCGCGACCTTACCTTTTACCTTATGCTCGAAGTCATCGAAAAATTCTTTTTCAGGATCTTTTAAGTTCATCTTTGTGTTGAATGTTGAGTTTTGAATATTCAATACTATCTAAAAGAAAAAAAGCAAAGGAATCTATATACCTAGAAACCTTCGCTTTCATTCTTCTAAATAGGTAAAAAGAGAAAGCAGTGCCCCTATAAGCCGAGTTCTGTACCCCTATGGTTTGGTCAATTTCCACAGGGTTGCCTGCCATTTATCTAGACCTGAAGTCACCCCCAGGCTCAAGCACTCTACCCTCCACAGTAGCCCGAAGGCTTCGGACGAGCCGCCCTCAAACTGCGGTTTACATGAGCTTACAGCTCCCAGATGGCACAGCCTGATGATCACCCATCAGCTGGTGGTCTCTTACACCACCTTCTCACCCTTACTCTTACCACCCACTCTAACGAGGGATAGAACATGAGCGGTTATTTTCTTCTGCCGACACCTACTGTCACCAATAGCTTCTAGTTTCGGAAGTGGGATGCCCTACGCTGCCCGGACTTTCCTCTCGCACCTCTAAAAGATGCCAGCGACAGACCGAAGCACTACTTTCGTTTTGCAAAGGTACAAAAAAGTTTTGAAACTCCGAAAAGTTTCTATACTTTTTTGTTTTTTATTGTTTCAACCTCTTTAAGTAAGTACCTTTTTTATTAAGTACATCTTAAATATATAAGTACCTATTTATATATAAGTATCTTACCTTATATCAATGCTTGCCGCAGCAACCGCCCTCATGATGCACACCACCAAGCACTGCCTGATGCTGGTCACGAAGCAAGTCGTTGACAGTCTTCACTGGGTTGAAGGTACTCAACGGAACCTCTACGAATACGGTATTCCAATCGCTCATCGCACCATTCCATAGACCAGGCAACTCCAATGCCTTCAAGTCCTTGCCATTCTTGCTCTTGCTGGAGATGAAGCCCGTAGAAGGGTCCACATACTTAGGCAAGTCGAAAGGCTCACCCTTGTAGTTCTTGGTAGCACAAACGAGGTCAACAGGGTTGAAGTGAGTACCCTGGGTGAACATCTTCATATACTCCTCGTTGTTCTTGTCTATCTGAGAGCTCTCCAAAATCTGCAAGCTGACAGTTCCATCGCTGTTATAAGTAAGGAAAGGACCACCGCCAGGTTCGCCGACATTCTTCACGACACCGCAGACACGCATAGGACGGTTCAACTTCTTGCGAAGATAGATGACCAACTCAGCGTCCTCCAACTCCTTGATGTCCGACTTGCGGCAGCAAAGGTCACGCTGAACGAAGCGGATGATTTCCTCCAACTTCTCATGGTTGTACTGACCAGAGTCGAGAACCTTCAGATAACCGAACGCCTTCTTCTGTAGGGTCACCAAGATACCAGCAATCACCTGCTTGTAAGTCACCGTGTCAGCCTTCAGACGGTCTGGTACCACGTTGTCGATGTTCTTGATGAAGACTACATCGGCATCTATCTCGTTCAAATTCTCAATCAAGGCACCATGACCACCTGGACGGAACAACAAACTGCCATCCTCGTTGCGGAAAGGAGTGTTGTCAGGATTAGCGGCGATAGTATCCGTGCTAGGCTTCTGCTCGGAGAAAGAAATATTGTATTTCACCCCAAACTTCTCTGCATAGAAGTCAGCCTTCTCTGCCACCTTCTTCTTGAAGAGTTCCAAGTGATCGTGAGAAACCGTGAAGTGGACGTTCGCCTCGCCATTGCTGCTGGCATAGAGCGCGGCCTCCACCAAATGTTCCTCCATCGGAGTGCGTACCTCATCGGCTGAATACTCGTGGAAAAGGAGCAATCCCTTAGGCAACTGACCATAGTTGAGCCCCTTGGCCTCCAAGAGATTGGCAACGACAGCCTTGTAGTTACCCTCCTGGATAAGTTTCATGATACCCTTGCCCTCGTTCTCGTGGCACTTGTCACAAAGGGCAGAACGGAAGGCGAACTTCTTGATGTTCTCGAAGAACTGCTTCTCGAAGTCGGTCGTAGGCACATCGTAAGGAGCGTTCAAGAAAGCAAACATGTTCTTGAACATACGGCTGGCCGCACCAGAAGCAGGCACAAACTTCACGATTTTGTGCCCCTCTGCCTTATAGGCGTTCCAAGCCTCCTCGTAATTCTTCACTTCATCCTCCGTCGGAGCAACGATGCCCTTGCCGATGGCAGCAGCACCTTCCAACTTCAAGAAAGGAAAGCCATTCTTGATTTGTTCCAACTGATGTTCAATTTGCTGCTCGCTGATGCCGCGAGCCTGGATTTGGTTGAGATCTTGTTGATTCATAATACCATATTTATGTTATTTTACGCTATTATGCGACAAATATAGTAACTTTTTTTGAAAAAAGGAAATTTTTGCGTGATTTTTTGTACCTTTGCACGAAATATTAACTAAGGAGGGAAGAAAATGAACGAAAAATTCACTTTTACACCAGAGGAAAGAGAGCAGACTTTGCTCATCTTGGACAGACTGAGAACTTCCATCGGAGATACCTTTTCCACCGATGACGAGGTTCATCTGAGGGAGGACATCCACCATGCGTTCGAGAACAACCAGATACGTCGTGACGTATTTGGACTCAACCCAATCTTGCACGCACTGCAGACAGCCGAAATCGCCGTCAACGAAATCGGACTGAAGAGGGATGCCGTCATCTCCATCCTGATGCAAACAAGCGTCATCGATGGATACCAGACGCTCGACGACATCAAGGAGAAATACGGGGAGAGCGTGGAGCACATCATCAGCGGACTTCTCCGCATCCACGACCTCTACAAGCGCAATCCGGTCATCGAGAGCGAGAACTTCCGCAACTTGCTCATCTCGTTCTCGGAAGATATGCGTGTCATCCTCATCATGATAGCCGACCGTGTCAACGTGATGCGACAGATACGAGACACCAAGCAGTTGGAAGCCAAGAAAGAAGTGAGCGAGGAGGCAAGTTACCTCTATGCCCCACTCGCCCACAAGCTGGGTCTCTACAAGTTGAAGAGCGAACTGGAAGACCTCAGCCTGAAGTACCTAGAGCATGACGCCTATTATTTAATTAAGGAGAAACTGAACGCGACCAAGGCGGCAAGAGATGCCTACATCGCCCGGTTCATCAAGCCAATCCAGGAAAAGTTGGACGAGGCGGGACTGAAATACCACATGAAGGGGCGCACGAAGAGCATCCACTCCATCTGGCAGAAGATGAAGAAGCAGAACTGCGGTTTCGAGGGAGTCTATGACCTCTTCGCCATCCGCATCATCATCGACGTGCCTCGGGAACTGGAATACAAGCAGTGCTGGCAGGTCTTCGCCATCATCACCGATATGTACCAGCCTAACCCGAAGCGTATGAGAGACTGGCTCTCTGTGCCTAAGAGCAATGGCTACGAGAGCTTGCACACCACCGTCCTGGGACCAGAGAACAAGTGGGTCGAGGTACAGATACGCACAGAGCGCATGGACGACATCGCCGAGCACGGACTTGCCGCCCACTGGCGATACAAGGGCATCAAGCAAGGGGAAGGCGGCATCGACGAATGGCTCGCCAACATACGAAGTGCTCTGGAGAACAACGACGACTTGCAGTTGATGGACCAGTTTACCACCGACCTCAAGGAGGACGAAGTGTATGTCTTCACGCCTAAGGGCGACCTGCTCAACTTCCCGAAGGGTGCCACGGTACTCGACTTCGCCTACTACATCCACTCACGCATCGGAAACACCTGCGTGGGAGGCAAGATCAACGGCAGGGCAGTCAGTTTCAGGCAAGAGCTTCACTCGGGCGACCAGATAGAGATTCTGACCCAGAGCAACCAAAAGCCTCGTCAGGAATGGCTCAACATCGTACAGACCTCCAAGGCGAAGGCAAAGATAAGACTTGCCATCAAGGAAACCCAGAAGAAAGACGGTCTCTACGCCAAGGAGTTGCTGGAAAGACGCTTCAAGAACCGCAAGCTGGAGATCGACGAGAGCGTCATGGCTCGTATCATCAAGAAGATGGGATTCAAGGAGAACTCCGATTTCTACAAGGAAATAGCCGAGGAAAAACTTGACGTGAACACCGTCATCGAGAAATATATCGAGGAGAGAGACCACGACCTGAACCTCAGCAATGTCACGAAACCTGCGGAAAGTGCAGCCAACTTCGCCTATGAGAATCCAACGGAGGAACTCATGAAGCAAAGCGATGACGTGCTCACCATCGACGAGAACCTGAAGGGCATCGACTTTGAGCTGGCACACTGCTGCCACCCTATCTATGGTGACCCAATCTTCGGTTTCGTCACCATCAACAAGGGCATCAAGATTCACCGCACGGATTGTCCGAACGCAAGGGAACTAAGACGCAGGTTCGGCTACAGAATCGTGAAGGCACGCTGGAGCGGCAAGGGTTCTTCGAAGTATGCCATCACCCTGCGCATCATCGGAAATGACGACATCGGCATCGTGAGCAACATCACCAACATCATCTCCAAGGAAGACAAGTTGGTCATGAGAGGCATCAACATATCCTCCAAGGATGGTCTGTTCTCAGGCAACGTCACGGTCATGATCGACGATGCATCCAAGACCGAGGCACTCATCAAGAAGTTGAGCGCAGTCAAGGGAGTAAAGCAAGTTGTAAGAATATAATAAAAAGAAAAGTTGTAAGAATATAATAAAAAGAAAAGAACAATTAGCACTATTTGCTTGTTGAGAGACGAACAAATAGTGCTAATTTGTTTTAATATACAGCATTATATGCTAAAAGATGTTATATGCGGATAAAATTCTCTCCAAAAAGCTTGGAGAATCAAATAAAAAGTGTAATTTTGCAATCGTGTTTTTCATAGTATTAGATTTAAGGTTAACAAGGTCGGGGTCACAGCGGTGACCCTTTTTTTTATTGTCTTACGCTAAAGCTAACGAAAAGCACTAAGATTTCCTCTTAAACTTCCGATACAACTTCCAAGCAAGCAAAGCCCCATCGAAGGCACCCGCTCCAATGGAGAAAAGGCTCTGCATCCTTTTGCTAGGTGTCGCCTTCTTGGACAAGGCCTCAGGCTTCACAAAGAGCGACTTCCAGAGAGCCTTGATCTTAGCATCGTCAGCCTCGATGTCCTTGCGCAACAATTCCTTGCGCAAACGAAGCTCATTGAGAGAGCTATACTGTATCAAATCAGGATTATCAGCCATCATCTTCAATTATTTTTGCATGAAAAGACTTGCCAAGAATTTGACCAAGGGACGCTCTATCCATTGGTGACGGAAAATGACAAATACTATTAATAATAATAGGTAGATACCTGCCACAATAGAGAATCCAGCCACATTGCCGAGGACATCTCCAAGCCCATAAGCCAGGGCGAAAGAAAGATAGATGAGAGCTATCATCAGCAATCCCACCAAAACAACCGTGATGGTGATGGCAGTGAGCAGCCTTACGACCTTATCCACTACATCGAGCTTCACATACTCAGTCTGAAGCCCGATGTAGTGTTTGAGCACCTCCACGAGCTGCCCAATAGTTTCAACGTTCTTGTCGTTAGAAAACATCATGATCATTTATACCTCAAGAACACAATATCCTTAATGCCTTATACCTCAGGAGTAGCGTCCTTAATGTCATCTACCAAATCATCAACATCTTTCTTGCTCAACTTGATGTTGTGCTTGTTGCAGAAGTTATCCACTGCGTCAGCAATCTTACTACGAGTATCCTCACCCTTCTCTGGAGCGAAAACCAAACCCAGTGCAGTACCAGCGATGGCACCACCGAGGAATGCACCAATGTAACCTAATGTTTTCATAATTACTAAGTTTTTATTGTTAAACATGTTATCAAGAGATCGAAGGGCAGTCTTTAGAAAAGCCCATGACTTCTTTGTTCTGCAAATATACTAATTATTCTTCAACAAGCCATGTTTTTTTTCTTAATTTTTAGTTAAAAGTGTTGTATTACCTTGTTTTAACATACTTTATGCGACCATTATGACTGTATTTGGGATATTTTTTGTATTTTCGCAGAACAAATTCTAGAAATAGGATTGAAAACAGACAAACAAGAAGATTGAAAGCAAATAAATAAGTTAAACAATAAAACATTTAAGTTATGAAGAAATTATCAGTTTTGAGCTTGGGCTTGTGCGTAGTATTGGCACTTGCAAGCTGTAAGTCTAAGGAAAGCATGTATAAGAAAGCTTACGAAAAGGCACAGGCCCAGGAAGAACAACAGACTACCCCAACAACTGAGCCAGTGGTTACTCCTCTTGAGACCACCACTCCATCTCAGAGCACCAACACAGAGGTAGATAACGCCACAGTACGCCAGGAGAATGTATCACTCGTTTCAGGTTCTGGTCTCCAAAACTTCAGCGTAGTAGTAGGTTCCTTCTCTTTGAAGGCCAACGCAGAGGGTCTTTACAACACCTTGAAGTCTGCGGGTTACGACGCACAGATCGTATTCAACAGCGAGCGCAATATGTATCGTGTCGTAGCTTCTACATTCGTTGACAAGGCAGGTGCCGTGAAGAGCCGCAACGAGCTTCGCGCCGGCAAGTACCCAGACGCTTGGTTGTTATTCAAGAAATAATGCGCATCTTATCCATAGATTACGGTAAGAAACGTACCGGACTGGCAGTGACCGACCCTCTGCAAATCATCGCGGGAGGATTGGCCACTGTCGCTACCACCGACTTATATGCGTACCTGGAGGAGTACATCAAGAAGGAGCAGGTGGAGCGCATGGTCATAGGCAAGCCTATGCAACCCAACGGACAACCCAGCGAGAACCTATCACGCGTAGAAAATTTCTACAACCGATGGCGAAAGGCTCATCCCGAGGTTCCGATAGAATATTACGACGAAAGATTCACTTCCGTCCTCGCCCACCGCGCTATGATAGAAGGTGGCGTGAAGAAGAAAGTGAGAAAAGAAAACAAAGGACTGGTGGACGAAATCAGCGCCACCATTATTTTACAAGATTATCTCCAATCAAGAAAATGATTTTACCTATTTATATTTATGGTCAGCCTGTCTTGAGAAAGGTGGCTGAGGACATCACACCGGAATACCCGGAACTTAAGCAACTCATCGCCAACATGTACGAAACCCTCGACGCCAGCAATGGTGTCGGTCTCGCCGCTCCACAGATAGGTCTAGCTATCCGTGTGGTAGTAATCGACCTGGACGTACTGAGCGAGGATTTCCCTGAGTACAAGGGATTCCGCAAGGCTTTCATCAATGCCCATATCATCGAGCGTGACGAAGATAGCCCTACAGAGTCGCTGGAGGAAGGATGTCTCTCCATCCCTGGCATCTCCGAGAAGGTGAAGCGTCCTACCCGCATCCACGTGAAATACCTCGACGAGGAATACCAGGAGCACGACGAGTGGGTGGAAGGTTATCTGGCTAGAGTGATGCAGCATGAGTTCGACCACTTGGAGGGAACCATGTTCGTGGACCGCATATCCCCACTCCGCAAGAACATGATAGCAGGCAAGCTCAAGAACATCATCAAGGGCAAGTTCCGTTGCTCATATCGCACCAAGATTCGCCACTAAGAGCGAATCTTGGTTTATTCAATAGGTTAAGTTTTAGGCAGAAAGTATCAGCATGAAAAGAAAGAGGTTATTCGCCTTTGCTCTCCTTGCATTGTCCATGGTCCCAGCGGCTGCACAATACAGGGTAGATAGGCTTATCACGGCAGGACGCAGCGCACTCTATTACGAGGACTATGTCTTGTCCATCAAGTATTTCAACCTGGCGATCGGTGCGAAACCGTATCTCTACGAGCCTTGGTATTATCGGAGTGTCGCCAAGTTTAACCTCGATGACTTCATGGGGGCTGAAGGGGATGCGACCGAGGCACTGCAGCTCAACCCTTACATCAACGACATCTACGACTTGAGGGCCATCTGCCGAATCCGTCAAAACAAGTTCGACGATGCCATCCAGGACTATAACGCCGCCATCAGAATCGAACCGCGCAACCGCAACTATTGGTTCAACCGTGCCTTGTGCTACATGCAAGACAAGAAGTACGACAATGCCATCGAGCAACTGGATTCCATCATCAAGAAATGGCACGACTACTCCAATGCCTACTCCCTGAAAGCGGAAGTATATCTCGAGAAGAAAGATACACTCAAGGCGGAGACATGGCTCGACAAGAGCCTGCAGCTCAACCCTTACGACGGGGACGCATGGACGACAAGGGCGTATATGGCACTGGCGAGAAAGGAATGGAAAACGGCAGACGAGGCACTCACCAAGTCGCTACACTTCAAGCCCAACAATGTCAACACCTACATCAACCGCGCCTTGGCACGCATCAACCTCAACAACCTGAGGGGGGCGATGAGCGACTACGACAATGCTATCGACTTGGAGCCCAACAATTTCCTAGCGCACTACAATCGTGGCTTGATGCGCGTTCAACTGGGCGACGACAACAGAGCCATCACCGACTTCGACTTCGTCATCAAGATGGAGCCGCAGAACTTCATGGCGATTTTCAACCGTGCACTTCTACATGAGAAGACAGGCAACCTGCGTGCAGCCATCCGTGACTACACGACCGTCATCAACCAGTTTCCCAACTTCTGGGTGGGTCTCTCCTATCGTGCCAATTGCTACCGCAAGTTGGGCATGAGCGGAAAAGCTGAGTTGGACGAGTTCCGCATCATGAAGGCTCAGATGAACAAGCACTTGGGAATCCAACCTAGATGGAGTGCGAAGACCAAGAAAGAAATCAGAAAGCGTTCGGAAATCGACCCCAACAAATTTGCGAGTCTCGTGGTCGATGACGAGCCAAAGAACGAGCACGAATACAAGAGCGAATACCGTGGCAAGGTGCAGAACCGCACCGTCGAGACCGCTTACTTGCCGATGTATCGCGTCTCTTACTTCCCTACCACACAGAGTATCATCGGAGCGCAATCCTTTGACAAGGACGTGGAGAAACTCAACCTAGAGGACAAGCAGAATCCTGCAAGCAAACTATACATCGTTTGCAACAAGGAACAATTGGACGAGAAGGGTTCAATGTCTATCTTCTCCTTGATCGACAAGTTGTCGGCTGAGCTCAGCGTCGCCAAGGACGAGGAGACCAAGAAGCGTCTGCTCATGCACAGAGCTATCGCCCATTCGGTACTCAGGGACTTCGAGGCTGCCATCAGTGATTTCAGCGACTACATCAAGCTTGATGACACCAATGCCTTGGCATATTGGCAAAGAGCCGTGTGCCAGACGGAGATGGACGAGTTCAATGTATCGGAAGGACAGCCTATCCTGAACATCCACTCTGCCGAGGCGGACTTCAGCGATGCCATCCGACTGAGCAAGAATTCCAATGCTTACATTTATTACAACAGAGGCAACCTGCATGCCAATCGCAAGGAATTGTCGAAGGCCATCGATGACTACACCATGGCCATCAAGATAGACAACAAAATGGCTGAGGCATACTACAACAGGGGTATCGCCCGTTCTAAGTCTGGCAATAAAGCATTGGCTATCCAAGACCTTTCCAAAGCTGGAGAACTCGGACTATACGACGCTTATTCAGTCATCAAACGACTCAATAAGCAGAAGTAGTTTTTTATAAGTTACTGAACTTTCTCATGTGGGAATTTAAAGAAGTTAAGGGAAGTTAGAGAGAAGTTAAGAGACAAATGTCTAAAGGGTTATCCTTAAAGGCTGTTGTCTCTTAACTTCTCGATCGACCGAAGGAAGCGATAACTTCTTTAACTTCAATAAATTCCATTATATGCGAAACTTGAATAAGTTATCGAAAAAAGATGACATCAATTGAGAAAACGTGTTGCCCATCGCTGATAGATGTCATGTCAATTTGTAGATTTCACTAGGAGTCTTGCGCTTTAAGACTTCAAGTCCAAAGTCTTTGCCAGCCACCAAGCCATAGCTTCTCAGAATCTGCTCAATCGTCTTGCGAGCCAACTCCGGGTGATTGTTCTCCTCGCTCAAGTGACAAAGCCAGACATACCGAAGCTTATCAGTAGCATATTCAGCGATGGCCTTACCGCATTCGTCATTACTCAAGTGACCATTAGGACTCAAGATACGCTCCTTCAAGTAATGAGGATAATTACCTTGCAAGAGCATATCCTTACTATGGTTCGCCTCAATCACAAGATAATTGGCTCGTCCTATAAAGTCGTGCATTTCCTCTGTAATGTGTCCGACATCGGTGATGAGGCAGAAGCACACATCGCCACATTCCACCGAATAGCCCACGTTATCAGTGCTATCATGAGGAACACCAAATGGAGTGACTCTAAACTCACCGAGAGTGAAAGGCACACCCTTCTCTATGATGTGTACATTTTCGGGCGAAATTTTCTTGCGAACACAATAGTTTTTGTTGATGCCCTGATGTACCTTATGTGTCGTATATACAGGCAGATGGTAGTCATTGCTGATGCTACCGACAGATTTCACATGGTCGGCGTGATCATGTGTTACCAAGATATGATGAATGTCTTCAAATCTCAGGCCATAATTATGAAAATGTTTTTTCAAGCTTCTTAGCCCTACCCCGACATCTATCAACAAAGAATCCGTCTCGGTGTATAGATAGTAGCAATTGCCGCTGCTCCCGCTGCCGAAGGAAATAAATCTTAACATTTTAATTTCGTATTTTCATGCAAAGTTAGCAAAAAAAGCTCGAATTACAAAGTTTTTTTCGTACCTTTGTCGCAAATTTAAGGAAATTAATAGAATTAATAAGAAAAGACATGACAAACAAGGCCCATCAACTGATATGTAGCTGCGCATTCCTCGCCCTTGCAGCAATGAGCTGCCAACCTCACGAGGGAAGCGAGAAGCAACTCAAGGAAGACATCGATTCTTTTGCCACCTATTATTATAACTGGCATTTCGAACAAGCAGTGAAATACTGCACACCTGAGTCGGAGAAGTGGCTAAGGTTTGCTGCCAGCAATGTACACCCTGCCGACATCGACCTACTACACGCCAAGAAAGAAGATGCCACCATAGAAATCCAAGACATCGACTTCCTCGACGACGAGGTTTCTGCCAACGTCAACATCACGGTCAGCAACTTCCTGCAGATGGACACCATCGGCACCGAAGCCCATCACGTGAGCCAAGCTACCTTCCAACTGCCTATGACCATCCACAACGGAAAATGGAAAGTAAAGCTAGAGCAATTACCATGACATTTAAAACGGCAAACCAACTGCAAAATGGAAGGCGAAATCCCTACTCAACTTCGGATGGATAATAGCCCAATGCTCATTTTGGGAGTCATAAGCAGGATTGATTGCCTTCATGCCCAGGTCGAAACGAAGGATGAAGTAATCGAAGTTCAGACGCAAGCCCAATCCGTAGGCGGCGGCTATCTGCTTGTAGAACTCCGATAACTTGAATTGTCCACCAGGCTGGTCTTCATAATTGCGGAGCGTCCAGATGTTACCCGCATCTATAAAGACAGCACCTTGCAACTTCCAGAACAAAGAGGTGCGATACTCAGCATTGAGATCGAGTTTGACATCACCCGTCTGGTTGATGAAATCGATACGTCCGTCCGTACCCTTGAACTTACCCGGGCCCAACTCACGCACGCTCCATCCCCTCACGGAGTTAGGACCTCCTGAAAAATACCTCTTCTCAAAAGGTAATATCGTGCTGTTGCCATAAGGATAAGCCACACCCAACCCAGCATGAAGAGCCAAGGCATTACGCTTGTCAAACTGGAACAGGTGGGTATAATCCAAATCCAACTTGACATACTGGGCATACGCTATATTAAATAAGGTGTGCTGCCCCTCCGAGTTAGTCTTGAACCCGAGCCCCTTGGACAATCCGTTGAGGAGATTGCCTGCAGACTCAAAGTTGGCCCTCAGCGCATTCTCCCCATCATTATACGCCAAGGCAAAGCCCATCTTCATGATGAAGAGATCCTCGTAGTTGTAACGCAAGATGGCATTGCGATTGTCTGCGTTATCCAAGTAATCATTCTTGAACGTAGCAGAAATCCAAGGCATATAGACATAATTGAGGTCAAGCAAGTCAAAACGATAAGTAAGATGATGCTTCGGCTCGCTCCAGCGATAACGCCAAGCAGTGGAAAAGACTCGCCGATGGAATTCCGGGCGATTTTGGAAATCCCAACTCACCGCCCATTCCGAACTGGCAGTCTGACGACGGCGGAAACTCTTGGAAAGGAACGGAGCGAGGAAACGTGGAAACACCAACTTGGTCTCCAAAGAATACTCCGTGTAATTTTGGTCTTGGTATCCCTCCAAGCCCGTAATCGCCTCGTAGGCTCCACGCAACTCGATGCTCAACTGCTCACTGCCTCTGAAAAGATTGCGGTTGGTATAGGTGATGGAAGCAGCCGCGCCCAAGTCACCTGCCGTATTGGTACCCTCAGGCTGGAAAGAGATAGTAGAAGGCTTGTTCGTGCTCACCTGTATGTAACAGTCCAACAAGTTGGAGTCAGGGACCTCGGCAAATCGGATGTTGGTATATTTGACGGCTTGCATCCTTCCGAAGTTATTGTAAGTACGCTGCAAAGCCGAGCCATCATAAGGTCGTCCCTCCTTGATGGCAGTGGCATTGAGCAAAACCTGTTTACGAAGATGGATGCGATCGCTGTCGTTGCTCTGGTAGATGACATGACGTACCTGATAGCAAGGATGCAAAGTTTCAAGCGAACTACTGTTGGCCTTAAACTTCCTCAGTTGCAAAGTCAACGCAATGTCTTTCCTACCAGCTATCGTGTCAGCCGAGAATTGAATAAAATCTTTATTGAAACGATAGTAACCATTGTCTATCAATAAGTTGGATATTCTCTTTCTCTCATTATCAAGTGTCTCAACCGTAAATCTCATGCCAGGCTTCAGCATCTGGTTCTCTGGCAAGTCAAGCCGCAAGAGACGTTGGATGTTTTCGTCCATCACTTCATACTTCACCGAACCCAATGTAAACAGTTGGCCAGGATGAAGCAGATAAGTTGCCTCCAGTTTCTTGCCCTTCTTCGTAGTGAGCAAAGAAACACCAGCATTCATGTACCCCTGGTTTTGCATCGCGGTCAAAAGATCCTGACAAGAGAGTCGAGCTTGAAGTGTATCAAACAAGACCGGCTTGCGGCTGAACGGATTCTTGAAGAGAGAAAACAACTTAGGTTTCTCCTTCTGACGAACATACTGAAGAAGCGGAGAAGTATCGAAATCATTCTGATCCGATTTCACCTCGACCTTATTCAACATATATTCCCCATCAGGGATGTGCTTGGTTACGGAGCAAGCAGTCAGCAAAAGGAGTGCGAAAAGCGAAAAGAAACTATATTTTTTCAAATTTTCCAAAACTTTATAGGTTTAATGATTCTACATCTGATTTTCATTCAACAGGAACTTGAATCTGCAGACTTTCATGTCCGCAAAATTTCTGCAAAGTTACGATAAAAATCCGAGTAAGAGAAATAATTAAGAAATTTTCAATGCTTTAGTCGCTTTAATCGCAATATTATTTTGTCATGTCCTAATTTTGATGTAACTTTGCCCGAAATAAAAACTACAAAAAGATGATAAGCAAAAACAAGCTGAAATATATCCGGTCGCTCGAACTCAAGAAAAACCGCATCAAGGAAGGCAAGTTTGTAGCCGAGGGTCACAAGGTGGTCGAAGAATTGCTCCTTCGACAGCCTGCGAGTCTGATTGTAGCCACACAAGAATGGCTACAGGGGAAGCACATCGACGCAGCCACAGAAATCATTGAGGTGACGGACGAAGAGCTCAAGAAAGTAAGTTTCTTGCAGCATCCGCAACAAGTGTTGGCTGTCTTCAGTCTCCGCAATGCATCGGGATATTCTGAAGTCGATACGTCCGTGCTGAATCTCGCCCTGGACGGGGTGCAAGATCCAGGAAACCTAGGCACCATCATCAGAATAGCCGACTGGTTTGGCATCGAGCACATCTATTGCAGCCAGGACACCGTGGATGCCTACAATCCCAAGGTGATACAAGCTACCATGGGCAGCATCGCCAGAGTGAGCGTGGAATATGGAGACCTATACAACCTCTTGAAGACATTACCCGATGGCACACCGATTTACGGCACCCTGCTCGACGGCGACAATATCTACCAAGACGCCCTGGAGAACCGGGGCATCATCGTCATGGGCAACGAGGGAAAGGGTATCACGCCGCAAATCAAGGAGTTGGTGAACCATCGCTTGCTCATCCCTAATTATCCTGAAGGAAGAGAGACCGCCGAGAGCCTCAACGTGGCTATCGCTACGGCAATTACCTGTTCGGAATTCAGAAGACAGGCTCATGTGTAAAAGTTAGTTTTAGAAGAAAAAACGAATTAAAGCAAGTTAGAAATGAACAAGAATATTTTGTTTAAGTACAGGAGCGTAACAGCTTGCATGAAAGCTTCTTACGACTTGATTAGCGAGCATCTTCTATCGCTGTTGAAGAAAACTTGGTGGGCAGTATTGACCTATGCGTTGTTATTGGCATTCACCACTTACTTTCAGATGCCCAACAAGGCTCTCCACGACTGGGGAGAAGCCAACCCTTGGTCATCCTACATCATCCAAACCTTGGTCTATCTCGGAGCAATGCTTGGAGTATTTGTGGCAGGAGCATCCATTTGGTCATGGTTGAACAAGAAGTCATTCAAAAAAAACCTCGCAAGTTACTTCGCCTCTTTCGTATGGGTCGAGATTTTGGCATTCGCCCTCTCCGCCATCAGTAGCTTTCTCATGCAGATGCTTACCCACGGCAAATCGCTGCAAACAGGCGACCTAAGCACCTCCACCCTTCTCACCAGCCTAGGCGTATTGGGCATCTACCTAGGATTCATTATCCTTTATCTGTTGTTGGCACTCCCATTTACTTATCTGGTCCCAAAGGTGATGACGAGAGAAAAAGGTGAGAAAATAGAAGTTTGGAAATCATTCAAGATAGGTTTCCGCAACATGGGCAGCAGCTTTGCCATCAGTTTTCTTTGCGGTTTGATGCTAGCTGTCGTCTCAGCATTCCTACTCTTACCTACCGCCATCCTGGGTTGGTCGCAGATCAATGCCCAACTAGGAGCCTTGTCAGGAGACCCTCTGGGAGTACCAAGCTATTTCAGCGCACTCTTCATCTTGGTTCTGACAATCACGTTTTTCATCTTCATCTACATGGGAACATGGATGCAGATTGCCTACGTGTATCTCTACGGATCCATCGTAGCGAAGGAAAACAAAAAGCAAGAAAATATCAACATAAAAAATATAGAACTCAATGAAAAAGACTAAACTGCTCTTCATCGACCGAGACGGAACGCTCATCCAAGAGCCTGCCGATGAACAAATAGACAGCTTCGAGAAGCTCACCTTTACCAAGGGTGTCTTCCGCAACCTCTCCTTCATTGCCCAACACACCGACTTCCAGTTGGTCATGGTGAGCAATCAAGACGGACTGGGCACAGACTCATTTCCTGAGAACACATTCTGGCCCGTTCACAACTTCATCATCCAGACGTTGGAAAGCGAGGGAATCCACTTCGAGAAGCAATTCATCGACCGCCATTTCCCAGAGGACAACTCACCGATGCGCAAGCCAGGAATAGGCATGCTGAAGGAATACATCGACAACCCTGAGTACGACCTTGCAGAAAGCTATGTGATAGGTGACAGAGAGACGGATGCGCAACTCGCACAGAACTTAGGTTGCAAGAGCCTCATCCTCGGCAAGGACGGCATGGACTGGGACAAGATCGCAGAGATACTCTTCGCTGGAGATCGCATCGCAGAGGTGAAGCGCACGACCAAGGAGACGGACATCTACATCCGTGTCAACCTGGACGGTTCGGGTAAATGCGACATCTCGACAGGATTGGGGTTCTTCGACCACATGCTGGAGCAAATCGGAAAACACGGAATGATGGACCTCACCATCCACACCAAGGGCGACCTCTATGTGGATGAGCACCATACCATCGAGGATACGGGTATCGCACTGGGCGAATGTCTTCTCCAAGCTTTGGGTGACAAACGAGGAATCGAACGTTACGGCTATTGCCTGCCTATGGACGACTGCCTTTGCCAAGTAGCCTTGGATTTCGGTGGAAGGCCATGGCTGATATGGGATGCTGAGTTCCATCGCGAAAAGGTGGGAGAAATGCCTACGGAGATGTTCAAGCATTTCTTCAAGAGCCTCAGCGACGCTGCGAAGATGAACCTCAACATCAAGGCAGAGGGAGAGAACGAGCACCACAAGATAGAAGGAATCTTCAAGGCATTGGCTCGCTCGCTCAAGATGGCGGTGAAGAGAGACATTTTCCACTTCGAACTGCCAAGTTCCAAGGGAATGTTATAATTCGCCAATCACATATTATAAGATTAATTCCATCATATCATACGCAAACTCGAAGCCAACAGGCAATCGCTTGTTGGCTTCTTCATGTAAGCCTATCTGATGGGTGACATGCGTGAGGTAAGTCTTCTTTGCCCCGATGCGCCGAGCAACCTTGATGGCATCGGCCACCAACTGATGACTATGATGGGGTTTGTCGAAGCGCAAGGCATTGATGACGAGAGTCTCCACGCCCTCCAAATACGCATACTCCGCCTCATCCATACACTTCATGTCTGTTATATAGGCGAAACTATCGAATCGATAGCCAAGGATAGGCATCTTGTCGTGCATCACTCGGATGGGAACAAAGGAGATGTCACCAATCTGATAAGACAGATGAGGTTCTATCGTGTGAAGTGCCAACTTGGGAGCACCAGGATAAAGCAACTTAGGGTCTGATGGAAAGCAATAAGGCATCGTATGTGGCAAGCTGCGAGTGACGAGCTCGTCGCCATAGACATTGATGTCGCCGAAGACACAGAACCCACGCAAATCATCCATGCCACCCACATGATCGTAATGGATATGAGTTACCAAAACACCATCTAGTTTGCGAAAAGGCACCTTCAAGAGTTGCATACGAATGTCGGGACCGGCATCTATCAACAGCCGGGTATTCTCGGTCTCCACCAGCACCGCACAGCGAAAACGCTTGTCCTTAGGATTCATGCTGCGGCAAACCTCACAATCACAACCTAAAACAGGAACACCACTCGATGTTCCTGTCCCTAGTAACGTTATCTTCATTTATCTTTTATTTTATATTCACTTCCGGGTGGATGTCAATGCCAAACTTCTCGAATACATCTTTGCGAATGGCCTCGCAAAGCTGTACAACCTCCTTACCTGTCGCACCGCCACGGTTGACAAGCACCAATGCCTGTTTGTCATGCACACCAGCCATACCCAGGCTCTTGCCTTTCCAACCACACTGGTCTATCATCCATCCAGCAGGCACCTTGACACGTTCTTCATCCACATCATAATGCGGAATGTCAGGATAGCGAGTCTGCAACGCCTCAAATTTTAATCTGTCGATGATAGGGTTCATGAAGAAGCTGCCCGCATTGCCCAAGACCTTAGGGTCGGGCAACTTGGAGTTACGAATCTCAATGATAACATCACGCAACTGCTCAGCAGTAGGTTGGTTGATGCCATGCTCTGCCAAAGACTTACGTATGTTGCCATAATCCAAGTCAGGAGCAAACACCTTGGACAAGCGGAACACGACATGAGTCATCAAGTACTTGTCTCGCCACTCATGCTTGAACTTGCTCTGCCTGTAACTGTACTCACAATCGGCGTTGTCGAAAGTCACCACCTTGCCAGAAGCAATCTCCACCGCTTCCACCTGAAAGATGATGTCCTTCGCCTCTACACCGTAAGCCCCAATGTTCTGCACGGCACAAGCTCCCACGTCTCCCGGAATAATGGAGAGATTCTCGGCTCCATGGAGACCATGCTTCACGGCAAAATCCACCACGTCGTCGAAGACCTCGCCACTGCCACACTTGAGAAAGACATCCTGCTTGCCAATGCTATCTGAGATGCCTGAATCCACAGCCATTATTTCTTCAGGATTTGAAGTCATCAGAATGCCCTTGATGGCAGAATGGATGACCGTCCCGGGATAATCCTGCGTCAGCAAAAGATTGCTACCGCCACCCACTATCAGAATAGGTTGGTCCTCGGGAGTCAGCATACGAGCTATCTCCTGCGCATCCTCCACGGAGGAATACTCCAAGAAGCGCTTGCACTTGGCATCAATGCCGAAAGTATTGTGAGCCAACAGGCTATAATTTCTATATTCCTTGATCATATTACTATTTACTATGGTAATGTCACCTAAACACACTACATATTGAGTTTAGTCAGCATCCACTTGCCGCCGATGCGTCGGAAAGTCAACTCGGTCTCCAAGCCATTGGCAATGCCACGGATGACAAAGATTTTCTGGTTACTCTCCGAATACTTCTGACCATAGATGATATTGTAGATCATATGGCTAGGCAATTTCGGAGCGAAGGCAGGCCAAGTCTCAGGTTCAATGTCGCCCGTCATGGTGCTGAAGTCATCGTCAGGGTCAGGACCAACGAACTTCACAGGGTTGTGGAGATGTTCAGCCTGGAATGCAGAGTCGGTGGCAAACTTACCATAGAACTTCAAGAAGCTAGCGTTGTTGTTGGTGTACATCGGCTTATAATTGATGGAAGTCATCATCCACTGCCCATTGATGCGATTGAAGAGGAACTGCTGCACCGTCTTTTTGGCGTAGAACACCTTCTCAATGACCACATGGTCGATAGTCGTGTCCTTGACCAGGTTCATCTGCTTCTGATTATCGAAAATCAACGTGTAGTAATCCTGTCGCATAAAGAAATGCTCCATTTTCCAGTTTTTCTTCTCGATACTCTTGACCAACTTCTCATTATTATATACAGGGAGTGGGAAGTGCACACGCTTCAACTGCAACTTGCGATTTGCCGCAAAATTGAAAACGAAGTCATCGAAGAGCTCGTCAGCCGCCTTAGGCATCGGGGTCTCCTCTATCAGTTTCTCTGTAGAATCCATCGCCTGCGTATCAGCCACCACCGTATCGACGGAAGCCGAGTCATCCACCTTGGCAGGCTTCTTGTCCGTGCATCCCACAGAAGAAAAACAGATGACGGTAAGAGCCGCCAACAACACGGATAAAAAAGAAAGTTTCTTCATAAACTTATAATTTTCTCAAAATTTCAATGCAAAAGTACAACTTTCTTTTGAGATATTTCATATTTTGAGCAAAAAATGTTATCTTTGCACCCAAAATATATAATTTAAGATTATGTTATTAGAGAAAATAGAAGAACTATTGCAAGAAGTGAGCACTCTTTCTGCGCAAAATGCAGAGGAAGTAGAGCAGCTTCGCCTGAAGTATCTGAGCAAGAAGGGCGAAATCAACGCCCTCATGGCAGATTTCCGTACGGTGCCAGCAGACCAGAAGAAAGCCATCGGCATCAAGATTAACGAGCTCAAGCAGGCAGCCACCGAGCGCATCAACTCGCTCAAGGAGCAGATGGAGGAGGCCGAGGCTTCCAGCGACGACATCGACTTGACACGTACTGCCTACCCTGTTGCTTTGGGTACCCGTCACCCATTAACTGTTGTCAAGAACCAAATTATCGACATATTCTCTCGCATGGGATTCACTTTGTACCATGGTCCTGAGGTAGATGATGACAAGCATGTGTTTACTATGCTCAACTTCGCTGCCGACCATCCTGCCCGTGATATGCAAGATACCTTCTTCATCGAGCAAAGCGACCCTAGCGACGTAACCAAGAACATTCTGCTTCGCAGCCATACTTCTGGCGACGAGGCTCACTATATGGAGACTCATGAGCCTCCTATCCGTGTGCTCTGCCCTGGCCGTGTATATCGCAACGAGGCCATCAGTGCCCGTGCCCACTGTTTCTTCCATCAAGTTGAGGGATTGTATGTGGATAAGAACGTGAGTTTCACCGACTTGAAGCAGGTGCTCTTGACCTTCGCAAGAGAGATGTTTGGCGCTGACACCAAGATTCGTCTTCGCCCTAGCTATTTCCCATTCACGGAGCCTAGCGCAGAGATGGATATTTCCTGCAACATCTGCGGCGGCAAGGGCTGCAACTTCTGCAAGCATACCGGTTGGGTAGAAATTTTGGGTTGCGGTATGGTTGACCCTCACGACTTGGAGGCCTGTGGCATCGACAGCAATGTCTATACAGGTTATGCCTTTGGTATGGGCGTTGAGCGCATCACCAACTTGAAGTATCGTGTGAGTGACCTTCGTCTCTTCTCCGAGAACGATACTCGTTTCTTGCGTGAATTCGAGTCAGCGAAATAATACCGACAGAATAAAATGTAATACTTACAGATTACTTAGTAATAGTATTAAATTGCTAAGTAAAGATTAATAAGCAATTCCATTAAATTGTTTGTTAAAGTACTGTAAAATACAAAAGCAATACTGTAAAAACTATAATAAGGGGGCATCAGACGGGCTGAAAGCCCAAAAGCTCCCAGCCCAGGGCAACGCCCTGGGTAATGATTATGGCAAAAAAGTCGCCCTGAAAGGGCAAAAGCAAATTGTTATCAATGCTTTTGCCCTTTCAGGGCGACTTTCATAAATGACTCCAAGCCTAGGGCGTTGCCCTAGGCTTGGAGTTGATTGCCCTTTCAGGGCGCAGTGCGGCGTCTTGTGAATTAGAAATATTTCTGATATTCATTCTCAAAGTTAGGAGTGAAGACACCCTTGCCTATGTTTTCCAAGATTTCTTCCCTACTCCAGAATCGACCACCATCAAGTTCTTCCTGGCTAGGCTTCACCTCGCCATCATATACACACCGATGCACATAAACCAACTCTTTCTCCCTTTGGCTTTCAAAAACATAATGCCCCATGGATGTCGGTTCGAAATCCGTGACGCCTAATTCCTCCCCAACTTCTCTAAGCAAGGCTTGATGCACACTCTCGCCCAAATCGACATGCCCACCACAAGAAGTATCCCACTTGTCAGGTTGGATATCCTTCCATGCTGGACGATGCTGAAGGAAGAGTTCACCCTTACTATTAAATAGGTGTAGATGAACGACAGGATGCAAGACCTTGCGCCCATCGTGTGCTTCTCCCCGACTGATGGCTCCCAATATATTTCCCTGCTCATCGACAATCGGGAATTGCTCGTTCTTATTATCTACCATTTGTCTTATTATTTTAAAAGCATCCCCATTGAGCAGGGATGCTTATTTTTTATATGATAATATAATATGTTATATGATAATATGAGATACTATTACAATGTAGCATATTCTTCAGAATATCTAAGCATCTGATGCTCATACGACTCCGTGTAATCCAAGTTGACACGCACGACACGACCGTCCTCGTCATACTCCAACTTCATCCATGGGTTGATGAAGCCCTTGTATGGAGCCAAGTCCAGTTTCTGATATCTATCCAAGATTTCATGATGAATCTCTGGGTCGATATTGACAGCATACTTCTCAACCAAAGTCCTTGCCGCCATGAAGTCACCCTCGCTCTTGATGCGCTGAATTTCAGCTAGCAATTGTGCGAAAGCCTCCCTAAGGGCAGGATAGTCGAGTACTTCGACGTATGTTTTCTCCACATCGCCCTTGGTCTTCTTCACCAATCTCACGGCTTGAGGGAAATGCGCCAGCGTCCAATTGGCAATCAAAGCCCTGTTTCTCATGTGCGCCTCCTCTATCTTGTCCCCCTCCTTGATGCGGATGCACTGTGTGAGCAAGCCATTCATCAGGTAGGAATAATACTGAGCCTTGTAAGCTTCGGCATCAGGCAACAAGCCCAACTCAATCAGTTTGGAGTCGGCAATGTAGTACAAGCCGAAGAGATCGGCACGCGCTTCCTCTATCGTATTACCATAGGCCTTGAGCGCATCTGGATCCGTACCCGGAAGCAGTCTTCCGCTACCATGCCCCAAGCACTCATGAAGGTCGGTGTGGAGATCATCCGTCAAATCACCATAACGATTGATCAGTCCCACGGTCTCGCTGTCGATGACAAACTCCTCACGGAATCCATTGCCCTGGGCAGCCTTATTGTAAGCCTCGGTCAAGTTGCCTATCGTCACACTTTTAGAACCATACGACTCCCGAATCCAGTTGGAGTTAGGAAGATTGATGCCGATGGCGGATGCAGGATATTCATCTCCACCGAGCATTGCGGCACAGATGACATGGGCAGTCACGCCCTTCACCTCAGATTTACGGAACATCGGATTGACAGGAGAATGGTCCTCAAACCACTGAGCATTCTGACAGATAGCAGTGGTACGACGAGTAGCCTCCACATCCTTGTATTCCACGATTCCCTCCCAAGTACCCTTGAGACCGAGAGGATCACCATAGACCTCAATAAAGCCATTGACGAAATCAACCATGCCCTCTTGCTGCATGACCCAGGCGATGCTATACTTGTCGAAATCACCCAAGTCACCTGTATGGTAATACTTGACGAGCAAGTCGATGACATGCTTCTGCTGTTCGTTCTCCGCATAACTCTGCGCCTTTCTCAGCCAAGAGACTATTTCCTTGATGGCATTGCCATACATACCATCTTCTTTCCAAACAAGTTCGACCAACTCTCCGTTTCTCTTGGAAAGCATGGAATTGAGACCGAATGAAGGAGCGTCGATTGGCTCGCGACCAGCATTTTCCTTCACAAAGTCCTCCTTCACCTTATTATAAAAAGCCTCCACTTCAGCCTGGGTTACCCCGGCATAGAAATTACAAGCGGAAGTTGCCACAAGATCATCGCCATCGGTCTGATTCACTCGTTTTGGTAGCACGCTCTCATCAAAGATGACAGGCACCAGCTCATCGAGCAAGTCCTCCTTGTTCTCTCCCTTGCGGAGAGGAAGATATTGTTCCGAGAGAGACTCCACGACTGCATAGAAGAAGTTCTCGGAGAAACCTGGCTTGAACTTCTCACAACCATAGTGGTGGTAAATGCCACTTGAGAACCACACTCTTTTCAGATAAACCTCCAAAGCCTTGAAGTCATCGCAATCACGCTCTCCCTCATAATGCTGATAGATTGCCTCCAAGGTCTTGCGGATGCGAAGGTTGTACTTTCCGTTTTGGTCGAAAGTAATATCACGCCCCATCAAGGTAGCCTTCGACAAATAATAGATGTAGAGCTGTTGCGAAAGCGACAAGTCCTCGAAGCCATTCAGTCGATAACGCAACATCTGCAAATCGGCGAAGCGCTCGTCTGAATAAGAGAACTGTCCATCAGAGTTCGCGAGTTGCTGTTGAGCACACGAGAACTGCTTGTCTAGATTTTCCTTCATATTTCGTTTGTCTTATTAAATTCTTATCGTAATAATACTGCAAAAGTAACAACTTTCCATTAAATAATCAAATAAAACAATACTTTTTTAATGAAAAATGATTACCTTTGCACGAAAAACATGCGAATAGCAGTTAATCATTCATGCGAAATGCAAATAAAAGAAATATTAAAAAACTATTTTGGCTATGACTCCTTCCGACAAAACCAAGAGGAGATCATCCAGGAAATCATAACGGGCAACGACTGTCTGGTATTGATGCCGACGGGCGGTGGCAAGAGTATTTGCTACCAAGTGCCTGCTTTGGCTTTACCAGGGACAGCCGTCGTCATCTCACCCCTCATTAGTTTGATGCACGACCAAGTGGAAGCCTTGAAGGCCAACGGAATACCTGCCGAGGCTCTCAACAGCGAAAGCGATTCCATCGACGAGACTATCATCAGGCGCAGGTGCATGGCAGGCGACTTGAAAATCATCTACGTCTCGCCCGAGAAACTCATCAAGGAGATTCCCTTCCTATTCAGCAACATCAAGATTTCGTTCTTCGCAGTCGATGAGGCTCACTGCATCAGCCAATGGGGACACGACTTCCGCCCAGAGTACTCGCAGCTAGGCTTGTTGCACGAAAACTTCAAAGGCGTTCCCGTGATGGCTCTCACTGCCACCGCCGACAAGATAACTCGCCAAGACATCATACAGCAACTCCACCTATCGGGCAAGACGTTCGTCAACAGTTTTGACCGCCCCAACCTGAGCCTTGCGGTAAGGCGCGAGGGCACAAAGGTGGAAAAGTTGAAATACATCCATCGCTTCATACAAGACAGACCCGAAGAGGCAGGAATCATCTACTGCCTCTCACGTAAGAATACAGAGATGGTGGCCGAGGAACTGAAGAAACGAGGTATCAACGCAGCCGCCTACCACGCCGGTCTTCCGACAGTTGAGCGTGCGTCGGTACAGGAACGATTCAAGATGGATCAGATACAGGTGGTCTGCGCCACCATCGCTTTCGGCATGGGCATTGACAAGGGCAACGTGAGGTGGGTCATCCACTACAATATGCCCAAGAGCATCGAGAGTTTCTATCAGGAAATAGGACGTGCCGGACGTGATGGTGCTCCCGCCGACACCGTGCTTTTCTATTCGATGGCAGACATCATCCAGCTCCGAAACTTTGCCGAGGCAAGCGGGCAGAGAGACATTAACCTACAGAAGCTCAAGCGGATGGAAGAATACGCTGAATCAAGAGTTTGCCGTCGGAGAATCCTCCTCAATTACTTCGGGGAGACTGCCGCCAAGGACTGTGGGCACTGCGACGTATGCGCCAACCCTCCACAGACGTTTGATGGCACGATACTGGTGCAGAAGGCACTGAGCGCCATCGTCAGGACCAACGAGAGCGTGCACGTGGGACAATGCATCGAAATCATTCGAGGCATCAACTCGCCCTTCGTCATCAAGCACAACTACCAGGAACTTAAGACTTTCGGTGTGGGCAAGGATGTCAGCGTGAAAGATTGGCAAGACTACCTCTTGCAGATGATGCAAATGGGCTTCTTCGAAGTGGCTTACAACGAGCGCAACGTGATGAAGGTGACTGAACTCGGGTGGAAAGTGCTGAGGGGACAACAAAAAGTACAACTGGCGATAACACGCAAGAAAGACAGTTCGCCTGTCGTTCATGCACGCCGAGTTACATTCACCAACAGCTACCACAGGTCGGACACACAAGAACTCATCGAACGTCTCAAGAAACTGCGCAAGAAGTTAGCCGACGAGCAAGGCTTCCCTCCTTACATCATCCTCTCCGACAACTCCCTGCGAGAATTGGCGACGATCAAGCCTAAGAACATCGAGCAGTTCGGCCTCATCCATGGTATCGGTGAATTCAAAAAACAAAAATATGGAAAGATTTTCTTGAATGAAATCAATCGCCAAGGAAATATTTTCGAAGAATAGGCTTCATTGCTATGAATCATGCCTAAAATATCACATGATAACAACAAGGAGCATAAAGAGATAAACTTGAAAATAAAAATAACATAAAAAATACGGAATATGAAATTTATTGGAATCATACCAGCGCGATACGCTTCCACTCGTTTTCCAGGCAAGCCACTTGCCATATTGGGTGGAAAACCAGTTATTCAACATGTATATGAAAAGGTGGCACAGTCACTAGAGGAAGCTTACGTCGCCACGGACGACCAGCGCATCTACGACACCGTCATCGGTTTTGGCGGCAAGGCGGTGATGACCCGCACCGACCACAAGAGCGGAACAGACAGAATCGAGGAAGCCATCGAGAAAATCGGTGGAGACTGGGACGTCATCGTCAATGTTCAAGGCGACGAACCTTTTGTTGCCAAGAGCCAACTCGACACCATCTGCCATTGCTTCGATGACGCAGACACACAAATAGCGACATTGGGCAAGCCTTTCACCAGCATGGAAGCTGTCGCCAATCCCAACAGTCCAAAGATCGTAGTCGATAACCAAGGTTTCGCCATGTACTTCTCAAGAAGCATCATCCCATACGTCAGGGGCAAGGAAAAGGAGGAATGGCTTGAGCACTACCCTTTCCTTAAGCACCTGGGCATCTACGCCTATCGCAAGAACGTACTGAAAGAGGTAACCCAACTGCCACAAAGTTCGCTAGAAATCGCCGAGAGCCTGGAACAGTTGAGATGGCTTCAGAACGGATACAAGATCAAAGTGGGAACTACCGACGTGGAAACCGTTGGCATCGACACTCCAGAGGACTTGGCTAGAGCAGAAGTCTTCTTGAAAGAGCATAAGAATGCTTAATAGAGCAAACTGAACCTATAATTGTCAAAATAATGATTGACCAAGTCAAGAAATTCATCAGAAAGAAGAAATTGCTCACAAAGCGTGGCAAATACCTTGTAGCACTATCGGGTGGAGCTGACAGTGTCGCATTACTATGCATTCTGCAAGAGCTAGGATACAAACTGGAGGCATGCCACTGCAATTTCCAGTTACGTGGCGAGGAATCCAACAGAGACGAGGAATTTTGCGTCAACCTCTGCGAGCAACGAGGCATCCCTCTCCATCGCATCCACTTCGACACCAAGACCTATGCCGAGGTTCACAAAGCGAGCATTGAGATGGCTGCACGTGATTTGCGCTATCAATATTTCCTGCAACTGAAAAAAGACATCCATGCGGACGGCATCTGTGTGGCTCACCACCAAGACGACAACGTGGAGACCATCCTCATCAACCTGATAAGAGGTGCAGGTCTGAAGGGGCTCACCGGCATCGCCGCCAAGAATGGCGACATCATCCGCCCACTCCTCTGCGTTGACCGAAAAGCCATCCTGCAATATCTATCTGCAAAAGGTCAGGATTACGTCACCGACAGCACCAACCTCATAGATGATGTCGTAAGAAACAAGATTCGCCTCAATGTCATACCGATGTTGAAGGAAATCAACCCTGCTGTATGCCGCAATATCAACAATACGGCTCACTATCTGGAAGAGAGCTACAAGGCATTGGGTGACATTCAAGATATTGCGGAAAGTCCAAACCTAATAGAAGGAACCGAAAGAATTACATTCGACACTTCAAACTTCATCCATGTAGATAAGGATTGGATAGAAAAGGAAAATAGTCCTGAATATGCTCTTTTCACGGCTCTTAGCCCCTATGGATTCTCTGGTGGAGTCATCGAGGAAATCCTCGAATCTTTTGGAAAAGTTGGCAAGAAATGGGAATCGGCAAGTCATGTGTTAGTCATTGACAGAAAAGAATTGATCGTCAAGAAAAAAGACGAGAATAAATTCAAGCCGATGAGATTGCCTGAGCCAGGAATCTATCAGTTGCCAAGCCAAAGCGTCAAGTTTGACTACGATGCGTATTTTGACCTGGGATGGGACCCTTATGATGATGTAAAAGAGGACGAAATAAAGATCAAGGAGAAAGACTTGTATCTACGGACGGAGCAAAAAATCAAAATATCACAGAGGCCCAAGCCCAAGGACTTCTCACCCAGCAAAGAGAAATATAAGATTACACTTGACACCGATAAGATCTCTTTTCCTCTTACCCTACGTCTGGCACAAGATGGAGACAGATTTCATCCTTTCGGCATGAAAGGCATCAAACTAGTCAGCGACTATTTGACGGACAAGAAAATCAACCTTTTTTTGAAAGAAAGACAACTGGTCTTGGTAGATGCGAAAGGATTCATCATCTGGCTTGTCGGAGAAAGAACTTCGGAAGTGTGTAAAGTAGATGACAAGACTTCGCAAATACTAGACTTAGAAATCATGTTGGAGCATCCTCATGATGAAGTAAAATGCAAAAGATAGACAGCACACCGCACGAAGTGGTTGTAACTATCTGAATATAAACTAAATAAAAAGTGCGGTGCTTGCAAAGCACCGCACAAAAACCGCACAAAAACCGCACAAAATTTCATTTCCCGATTTTGGTTGGTCAAATAGCACAAGCCTATTTTTACTATTCTATCGTTGCACCAAATGGCTTGACGAATTTGATTTTCTTTCCTTCCATCCGTGCAGGCTTCTTCCATTTTCCATCTAGGACCAACACTTTTGCCTTTTCGCCTACAGGCACAGCATCAACTGCAGCTTGCAATGAAAGATAATTTCCACGCCCGGCCTTAGACACCACATAATCATAATGACGGACATGCTTCTTAAGCGCAGGCACTTTCTCGGCGATGGCATCCACCAAGGCATTGGCTATCACATGAGCACCATAGACATTATAGTGCGTATTGTCCTGTCTCCCCTTAGGGATGTTAGGATTTTCACCAGGTTTGAACCACATGTGGAGCTTGCGGCTTCCTACAACTCCCAAGCCCGTCTCAATGTCATGGGTTACCTTGGTGGCATCCACAAAAGGCACATTCATCTCCTTGGCCACCTTACCAGGTACGACAACATAAGCACCATGGGTATCCACCAAAGTATCGCTGTTCACCTTCTCTTCATCGCCATATACTGTGTTACGTAGTTTCTCATCGTCATCATTCGTATCTTTCTCGACATACCAACAACGACGAACTACGGCATTAAACAGTACCGGGATTCCACCCTTGGCCCTCGTCTCATTCACATAACGACGCAGATTGGCGGCAAAAGTCGTCTCGGGATCAGTATGGCGATCAGGCTTCGGTTTCTCGTCATTATGTCCGAACTGAATGAAGACATAGTCACCCGGTTTGATTTTATCCAACACGTTTTGCCATCTACCCTCATCGATGAAGCTCTTAGAACTGCGGCCATTGACTGCGTGATTATCAACGATGATTTTTTCGTCGAAACAACCTTGCAGCACCATCCCCCAACCCCGTTCAGGATTCTTCTGCGGATTACTCTTCTCGGCGGCAGTGGAATCGCCAATCACGAAAATGGTTGTAACCTTACTACTTGACGTCATCATGAGCATCAAGCACATACAACAAAACCATGTTATAAACTTTTTCATGTTTCAATTTGTTTTAGTTATTAACACACAAAATCATTCCAACAAAAAGGGGGCAAGGCCCAACGGCCTGCCCTCGAAAAAAGTCATATTCGAATTTCACAATCCGAAACACATTTCGAGTTTCACAACTGGAAATGCACTAACTAAAAACTAATGCTTGATAGTAGCAATCAGTTCTTCAGCCGAAACCAAAGACTGTTCACCACTTTCCATATTCTTTAATGTCACTTTGCCTTGCTCAATCTCATTCTCACCTGCCAAAACGACAAATGGAATGTTCTTGGCATTAGCATAGCTCATCTGTTTCTTCATCTTTGCCTTATCAGGGAAGATCTCAGCACGGATACCTGCCTCACGAGTTTGTCGAACGATAGGCAAACAATAGGCTGTCTCCTTCTCACCGAAATTAATAAACAGAACTTGTGTAGAATTGACCGCCTCCTTTGGATAAAGGTCAAGGGCATTGAGTACATCATAGATGCGGTCGGCACCAAATGAAATTCCCACACCACTAAGTCCTGGAAGACCAAAGATACCGGTGAGGTTGTCATAACGACCACCACCCGTAATACTACCCATCGGTGTATCCAGTGCCTTCACCTCGAAGATGGCTCCTGTATAATAGTTCAAACCACGAGCCAAGGTCAAGTCTAACTCTATCTCATTCTTCAAGCCAACAGACTTCAAGGTGTCCAAGATAAACTTAGTTTCCTCTACACCCTTCAAGCCAGTCTCCGAACCTTCGAGCACCTTAGAAATCACTTCAAGTTTCTCGTCGTTAGAGCCTGACAGAGAGATAATTGGCTGCAACTTCTCGATAGCTTCCTCGCTGATGCCATCGGCACGTAATTCATCGTTTACATTGTCAAGGCCAATCTTATCGAGTTTGTCGATGGCAACGGTAATATCTACGATTTTATCAGCTTCGCCAATGACCTCGGCGATACCTGTCAATATCTTACGGTTGTTGATCTTGATGCAAACACGTACGCCAAATTTTGTAAAGACGGTATCCACAATCTGCATCAACTCCACCTCGTTGAGTAGAGAGTCAGAACCTACGACATCGGCATCGCACTGGTAAAATTCACGATAGCGACCTTTCTGAGGTCGGTCGGCACGCCAAACAGGCTGAATCTGATAACGCTTGAACGGCATCTGCAACTCCTCACGATGCTGAACCACATAGCGAGCGAAAGGTACGGTCAAGTCATAGCGCAATCCCTTCTCGCAAAGCTTGGCAGCCAACTTCAATGAGCCCAAGGAATGCAAGTCCTCATCGGTTACCTTATTCATATAATCGCCCGAGTTGAGAATCTTGAAGAGCAGTTTGTCGCCCTCCTCACCATACTTACCCATCAAGGTATGAAGAGTCTCCATGGCTGGAGTTTCTATCTGTTGAAATCCATAAAGGGCATATACATCCTTAATTGTATTGAAGATGTAATTGCGCTTGGCCATCTCGACTGGACCGAAGTCACGAGTACCCTTTGGAATACTTGGTTTCTGAGCCATTTTTAATTTAACAATTAACTAATTAATAATTTAGGTATGTACACCTTATTTTCTCACGATGGTCTGCTCACGGTCTGGACCAATGGAGATGATACCAATCTTGGTCTCCAAGAAGTCCTCGACGAAAGCGACATAGTCCTTGAACTCCTGTGGGAACTGATCCTCAGAGGTAAACTTGGTCATGTCTGTCTTCCAACCCTTGAATTCCTTATAAACAGGCTCTACGTCGTCAATCTCGTAAGGGAAATCCGTAGTTACAGTACCATCCTTCAACTTATAACCAACACAAGCCTTAATGGTATCGAAGCCATCGAGCACATCACTCTTCATCATGATAAGTTCGGTAACACCATTCACCATCACAGAGTACTTCAACTGCACGAGGTCGCACCAGCCACAGCGACGCTCACGGCCCGTCACTGCACCATACTCATGACCGAGGTCACGAATCTTGGCACCCGTCTCATCAAACAACTCCGTAGGGAAAGGACCAGCGCCGACACGAGTACAATAAGCCTTCATGATACCATACACATTGCCAATCTTATTAGGACCGATACCCAAGCCGATGCAAGCACCCGCACAGATAGTATTGGAAGAAGTAACAAAAGGATAAGAGCCGAAATCGACATCAAGCATCGTACCCTGGGCACCCTCGCAAAGAATGTCCTTGCCAGAACGAAGCACCTTGTTGATTTCCACTTCGCTATCGACAATCTGGAACTGCTTCAAGTACTCGATGCCTTCCATCCAAGTCTTCTCCACCTCAGTGATGTCAAAATCAGTATAGCCAAGTGAAGCTATTTGCTTCAGGTGCAATGCCTTATGAGCCTCATACTTCTCCTGGAAATTATCGAGGATGTCACCCACACGAAGACCCGTGCGGCTCACCTTGTCAGTATAAGTAGGACCTATGCCCTTGCCGGTAGTACCCACCTTGTTCTTGCCTTTGGAAGCCTCAATTGCTGCATCGAGCACACGATGGGTAGGCATGATAAGATGAGCCTTCTTTGAGATATGGAGACGACTCTTCAAGTCGTGGCCACTCTTCTCCAAGTCCTTGGCCTCTTGCATGAAGAGATCTGGAGCCAAAACGACACCATTACCAATGATATTCACCTTACCACCCTGGAAGATACCAGAAGGGATAGAGCGAAGAACGTACTTCTGACCTTCAAACTCCAAAGTATGGCCAGCATTTGGACCACCCTGAAAACGAGCCACTACATCATACTTAGGGGTCAACACGTCAACCACCTTACCTTTACCTTCATCGCCCCACTGCAGACCCAGCAGGACATCTACTTTACCTGTGTTCATTTTATAAATAGTTATTTAGACTTATCTATTTGTTCAAATTTATGTTTCTACTTGACCATATTACGCTTCCTAGTGAGCTTTGCCTGGCATGTGCTACAGACTCCATATATATAGAGTGCGAAGGCATCCCGCCTAAAGCGCTGCAACTTGGTTTCATTGATGGCTTCTGTCACCAAGGGAGCTTGTATCTCCGTCACCTTGCCACATACAGTACATACTTGATGCACATGATTGTCATTGTTGAGACTGGCCTCATACTTAGTACCATCCACCAAACTATGGCGCACGACAAGCCGAAGCTCTATAAACAAGTGCATCGTGTTGTAGAGAGTCGCTCGACTCACACGGAAATGTTCCCTCTCCAACAACTCGCCCAATTCTTCGAGCGAGAAATGCCCTTTCATACTATAAACCGCATCGAGGATGGCATATCGTTCAGGAGTCTTACGGTGTTGGTTCGTCTCCAGATAGGTATCCAAAATGCCCCTCACTTTGGCCTTCACATTATCTTTCATATACTTCGTTAGTTACATAAAACGCACAAAGATACTTATAATTTGCGAGATAGGGCAAAGTATTAAATTAAAAAAATCTAAATTGCATATTTATACTACAAATTCTTCATTTCTTCATAGATGCGTTGCACCGGAAGTCCCATGACATTGTAGTAACTCCCCTTCAAGCCCGTACAACCGATATAGCCTATCCATTCCTGTATGCCATAGGCTCCAGCCTTGTCGAACGGCTTGTAATGCTCGATATAGTAATCTATCTCCTGGTCGGTCAAGTTCTTGAAAGTAACTTCCGTGGTAACGGAAAAGTTTCTTTGTTTCTCCAAGGTGGTCAAGCATACGCCAGTGACCACATGATGGGTCTTGCCGCTCAGCAGTCTCAACATAGCCCTCGCCTCATCGGCATCTTTTGGTTTGCCCAGGATGACTGGCTTTTCTGACACAAGATTCGCTTGTTCTTCTTCCGCACGACTATCCGCAGGAGCTATGACAACGGTATCGGCTGTAATGACGAGAGGTACGACTCGCGCTTCATTCTCATTTTTCAAGAAACCGTTCTGACCAGCGTATTGCGCCAAAAGGCCATGGTATGCTGCGGCTTTCTTCCGAGAGATAAATCCCGCCACCTCATAAGCATCCAAAGTGGCTGGATAGCTTTCGTCGATGTCGGGGATCACCTTCACTTCGAAAGGTATGTCCAACCCCGCCAAAAGTTCCCTACGACGTGGGGAATTACTGGCTAAAAAGACTTTATATTTTTGATCGTTCATTTTATTATTCATGTCTCCTGTATTGTCCATTTCTGTTTATTGTCCTATTACCACCCAAACGCCTTGGAATCGGCAAGCCATTTTCCCTGGGCACGCAAGACCTGTTCGATGACATCGCGTCCACAGCCCTCGCCGCCATTGCAAGAGGAGACGTAGGAAGAAATGTCCTTGATGTCAGGACAGGCATCGGCAGGACAGCAAGGACATCCGCAGAGACGCATCACCTCATAGTCGGGGATGTCATCGCCCATGTACAACACCTCTTCATTCCCAAGTTGGTACTTTTCCAAAAAATCTTGATATGTACGCACCTTGACGGCGCATCCCATGAAAATATCTTCCACGCCAAGACCAGCGTAGCGTACTCGAATGGCCTCGGTCTTACCACCCGTCAGGATGGCAATTCTCAAGCCAAGCTTTTGCGCCAACTGAATGGCATAACCATCCTTGATGTTTACCGTTCGAAGTGGTTCACCATCATGCGACAAAGTGATGGTTTGCCGTGACAGGACTCCATCCACATCAAAGACGATGGCTTTAATCTTTTTCAAATCATAAGAAATCATATATTCAAATCTTGTATGTCAAATTTAACTTGTCAAATCTTGCATGTCGAATCTTGCGCTTTGTACAATAATCTCGTCACCCCTCATGCTTTTCCGAAAGCGGAGTTTTTCCCGTTTCAGCGAAAAGATGAATCTCCTTGCTCATCAACTCGTAGATTTCCTTCATGAGAGGAGAGTCTTCCAACAGGGCAGACTGGTTTCGAATAATATTCTCATCATACCTGACTGCGGGTCCCGTCTGAGCCTCCAATGGCGAAAGCTGATGCACCTTGCGAGCCGTCTCGTCGATAAGCGGAAGCATCACCTCAAACGGTATGCCATGACTGGACAAGAGTTGCTGACTGATCGCATAACAATGGTTGGCGAAGTTGCACGCAAAGACAGCAGAAAGATGCAGGTATTTCCTGGCTTCGCTACTGAGTTTGAAAACCTTGGTGCTCAGTTGATTAGCCAAGTCCCCTATCATAGCTTGCGATTGAGGATCATTATACTCTACGAAACAAGGAATGACAGAGAAATCGACTTCCTTGCTCTTCGAAAAAGTCTGCATAGGATACAGGACTCCAAAATGCTTCGCCTTACCAGCAAAGACATCCATCGGCATGGAACCAGCCGTATGCAAGAATACCTTGTCTTCCTTACCCCGACAAAGCGAAGCCAGCAAACCTTCCAAAGCAGAGTCCTTGACTGACAAGACATACAAATCAGCATCGGCACAAACACTGGCAATGTCCGTCACAGCCTCAGCATCGACGATATGCGCCAAAGTCTCAGCAGACTTCATGGTTCGGCTATAGACTTGAACGATATGATGTCCCACTTTTACCAAAGCCTTTGCGAGATTGGTCGCCAAATTGCCAGCACCTATTATGACTATCTTCATTTAATTTATCCTTTATTGGTAACATTACATTGATTCCCTATTTCTCTGGTTTCTTAATGAGATACTTACACCTTATTATATATAGGGCATCTTATTATACATATATGTCATCAAGTTATTATATACAAAAGCGCATGATCATACAAAAGCCTAATCATTCAGCTTTATATACACATGATATCACTCACCGATCGCCTTGTTCAGCATTTCCAAGCCACGTTCCGTGCAAAAGCCACGAATGACGACCAAGAAGAAATTGTCAAATATGGTCTGCATGGTATAAGTCTTGTAAAGTTGCAGATGCATAATCTCCTTCATGGACACATGAATGAGCTCCATCGTCAGTCGATAGTCGATGTCTTCACGAAACAAGCCCTCCTTCACGCCCTGCTCGAGAAATTTGATTCTCGCATCATGCTCTTGCTCATGCTCTTTCTGAAAATAAGCAATCACTCGTGGCATACGATGAATCTCCTCGTAGAAAGCAGAACCGACCAAGCCATTCGACTCCATCTGCAGCCTATAGAAATAAGCCAATATGTCGATCACATTGTGCGCATGATTGCAAGCATACTCTTCCAACTGAACACGCAAAGCCTGGTCTTTCAGCTTCAAACCTTCCAAGAGCAACTCCTCCTTGTCACCAAAGATTTCATATACCGTACGCTTGGAGACATGAAGTCCCTGAGAAATCTCATCCATCTTCACAGACTTGATTCCTCGCTTATAAAACTCAGGCATAGCATAATCCACTATTTTGCTCTTCAACTCTTTGCGATAATCATTAATTTCACTCATTTTTCTCGAATGTTCTTGTTTTTTGTGCAAAGTTACAAAAAAAAACAAAAAACCTATACTTTTTAAATAGTTTTTTATTACCTTTGCACAAAAATAAAGAATTGTGCACAAAATGCATAAAATTTGTAAGAAATTAAAACTTTAAACTAACATATTATTATGGTAAAGATTACTAAAGAGGCGGCTCTTGCATATCACTTGAACGGCCGTCCTGGAAAAATCGAAGTAAAGCCTACCAAGCCTTACCACACTCAGACAGACTTGAGCTTGGCTTATTCTCCTGGTGTTGCATTCCCATGTCTGGAGATTCAGCAGAACCCAGACGACGTTTACAAGTACACCGACAAAGGCAACTTGGTCGCTGTTATCAGTAACGGTACAGCTGTACTCGGTCTTGGTGACATCGGCGCCATGAGCGGAAAGCCTGTGATGGAAGGCAAGGGATTGCTCTTCAAGATTTATGGTGGCATCGATGTTTTCGACATCGAGATTGCAGAGAAAGACCCAGAGAAGTTCTGCGAGACCGTAGAGCGCATCGCCCCTTCTTTCGGCGGTATCAACCTGGAGGACATCAAGGCTCCTCAGTGCTTCTATATTGAAGAGCGATTGAAGAAGACCCTCGACATCCCTGTGATGCACGACGACCAGCACGGTACTGCCATCATCTCAGCAGCAGGTTTGAAGAATGCACTTGAAGTTGCCGGCAAGGACATCTCCAAGGTGAAGATTGTTGTCAATGGTGCCGGTGCCGCTGCCATCAGCTGTACCAAGCTCTATGTGGCATTGGGCGCAAAGGTGGAAAACATCGTCATGCTCGACTCCAAGGGTGTTATCACCAGCGACCGCGAGAACTTGACAGAGCAGAAGAAGCTCTTCGCCACCGATCGCCGTGACGTTCATACACTTGAGGAAGCCATCAAGGGTGCTGATGTATTCGTAGGACTGAGCAAGGGCAACGTGCTCTCACAAGACATGCTCCGCTCCATGAACGAGAACCCTATCGTGTTCGCCTTGGCTAATCCTGTGCCAGAGATTAGTTACGAGGATGCTATGGCAAGCCGCCCTGACGTACTGATGTCAACAGGTCGCTCCGACTATCCTAACCAGATCAACAATGTGATTGGATTCCCTTACATCTTCCGTGGTGCCCTCGACGTTCACGCCCGTGCCATCAACGAGGAGATGAAGCTCGCTGCCGTTCACGCCATCGCAGACTTGGCCAAGCAGCCAGTTCCTGATGTTGTCAACGAGGTATATCACGTCAACGACCTATCATTCGGTCCAAAATATTTCATTCCAAAGCCAGTTGACCCACGTCTTATCACTGAAGTCAGCGCAGCTATAGCCAAGGCTGCCATGGACAGCGGCGTAGCACGCACTCCTATCACAGACTGGGATGCTTACAAGCAGCACCTCCGCCAGTTGCTCGGCCAGGAGACCAAGTTGACCCGCAAGCTCCACGACACAGCCCGTCTCCACCCGCAGCGCGTAGTCTTTGCAGAAGGCGGCAACCCAACTATGTTGAAGGCAGCTGTACAAGCCAAGACTGAAGGAATCTGCGAGCCAATCCTCTTGGGCAATCCAGACCGCCTGAAGCGTGTAGCTAACCGACTGAAGCTCGACTTGGACGGAATCCAAATCGTAGATATGCGCGCAGACAACGAGCAAGGTCGCCGCGCCACATTCGCAAAGCACCTTGCCGAGAAGCGTTCACGCGAGGGCTATACCTTCGAGGAAGCTTACGACAAGATGTACGAGCGCAACTACTTCGGTATGTCTATGGTGGAACAAGGCGATGCTGACGCATTCATCACCGGTCTCTATACCAAATACTCCAACACCATCAAGGTGGCAAAGGATGTCATCGGCATCCGTGAGGGTTACAAGACATTCGGTACTATGCACATCTTGAACACCCAAAAGGGCGTTTACTACATTGCCGACACATTGATCAACCGCCATCCAGACCAGGATGTCCTCACAGACATCGCCAAATTGTCTGCCGGAACAGTGAAGTTCTTCAACGACGAACCAGTCATGGCCATGTTGAGCTACTCCAACTTCGGTACAGACACCATGGGTTCCCCTGTTAAGGTCAAGAAGGCAGTTGAGGAAATGCAGAAAGAGTTCCCTGACTTGGCGATCGACGGAGAGATGCAAGTCAACTACGCACTCAACAAGCAATTGCGTGACGAGAAGTATCCATTCTCTCGCCTGAAGGGCAAGGATGTCAACACCTTGGTGTTCCCTAACCTGAGCAGCGCCAACGGTGCATACAAGCTTCTGCAAGCCCTGAGCCCAGAGGCGGAAATCATCGGCCCTATCCAGATGGGACTCAACAAGCCTATCCACTTCACCGACTCAGAGAGCAGCGTACAGGACATCGTAAATGTCACTGCTGTGGCTGTCATCGACGCATACGTCGAGAAAATCAAGAACAACAAATAACATGAATACAAGTCAATAAGTCCAAGGTATCCCGAGCTTATTGACTATACTATAAGTCGCCCTGAACGACAAAAGCAATTTGTCATCAATGCTTTTGCTCATTCAGGGCGACTTTAATTATTTAATGTGAAATCAGGAAAAGTCACACCTTACCTAGACACTAAAACTATCTAGGCAGACAGTACTATTTTCTTGGGCAGACAGCCTCCCTGTCCTGCGCAGACAGTGAGAGATAGATGGCGCAAGGAAATTTTCTACATTTCTAAGGAATATCAGCACTATAGAATATAAAATTCCGATACAAAGAGATATAGAGTTGAAGTGTACGAAACAGGCATAAATCTTAAAATAATCATAATAGCAAACGTTTGCACAGAAATATTTGGTTAATGTCCGTTAATATTTCGGATTGTGTGGGCGCACAATAAATTTAGAAGAAAATAGCCAACAAAATATTTGGTAGTATCAAAAATAAGCAGTAACTTTGCTACCGTTATCCTGAAAACAATCTTTTTACCTTAAAGGAAGACTAATACCTATTGAAGATTTGGAGCGGTAGCCTGTGAAGGTCATCGCTTTTTTTGTACCCATACCGAAATGTTATAATTATTTAGAATTTGAAAAGATTACAAAAATATATTGTATTTTTTCCAAATTTGTTTGGAGGATAAAAAAATTATGCTTACCTTTGCACCAGAATTTAAAAGTAAATGAATATGAACAACGTAAAAGAGGCATACAACAGACTCATCGAATGTGACATAAGACCATCAGTCCAAAGGATAGCCATCATGGATTACCTCCTAACGCATCCTATTCATCCTACAATCGATGACGTATATAAAGGACTTTATAAGTCTATCCCTACACTCAGTCGCACTACGGTGTATAACACATTGAGAATGATGAGTGAGAAAAATGCAGCACAGATGATTACCATCAACGAGCATCGTGTCTGCTATGATGGGAACACGAAACCACACGTACATTTTTTATGTAAAGAATGTGGCAAAGTAATAGACTTGTTTGACGAAAAAGCACCACAGCTCAAGAAACCCATCTACATAGACGGCAACTTGGTAGATGAAATGCAGCTCTACTACAAAGGCATCTGCGCTGAGTGCGCCAAAAAGAAAAAGTCTTAACGAAGAAGAAATTCCATCACCCCCTACAGAAATATTTAGGGGGGGAATCGAAATAATACAAAAACAAAAAAAATATTATTAACTTAAAAACAAAAACGTTATGAAGAAGAAATTTATTTGCACAGTATGCGGTTATATCTATGAAGGTACAGAAGCTCCAGAGAAGTGTCCTATCTGCAAGGCACCTGCCAGCAAGTTCAAGGAAATGGAAGATGCAGTAGATGACGACTTGACTTTCGCAACCGTACACGTTTTGGGTCAGGCTTACAAGGATGGTGTCAATGAAGATGTCATCAAGGGTTTGAAGGACCACTTCAATGGCGAGTGTGGCGAAGTAGGTATGTACCTAGCTATGGCGCGTCAAGCTGACCGCGAGGGTTACCCAGAAATCGCCGAGGCTTACAAGCGTTATGCCTACGAGGAGGCCGACCACGCATCTCGCTTCGCTGAATTGCTCGGCGAGGTATTGGGTGACACCAAGAGCAACCTTGAGGCACGCATCGCGGCAGAGAAGGGTGCTTGCGAAGACAAGTTCCGCATCGCCAAGTTAGCCAAGGAGCAAGGCTCAGACGCTATCCACGACACCGTACACGAGATGGCTAAGGACGAGGCACGCCACTGCGCTGGCTTCGCTGGCCTCTACAAGAGATATTTCAAGTAATAACTCAAGTTTCTTATATCCTATATATATAAAAGCGGTCGATAAAAATAAAGACTGCAAAGTATAAGTAATAAGATGATAAAACGATAGGACGCATCCTCGGCCGAGGTGCGTCCTATTTCGGTTAAAGAAATGAAACTTTTGAAGAATAAATTTGGAGGGATGAAAAAATAATCGTATTTTTGCCAAACAAAACTAAAAGACTTTTATGATGAAAGAAAACAACATAGAAAAGCTCGTTGGCGAAAATCTCAACTTTGTCAAATCAGTCGCCAACAAATACACCGGCCAGGGAGTTGAGTTCGACGACTTGGTGAGTGAAGGATACATGGCGATGGTTCAGGCTGCGCAAAAGTTTGATGGCTCAAGAGGTTCCCATTTCATAGGATATGCCTCGCCATTCATCCACAAGGCTATGAAGCAAGCGATCGCACAATCGGGCGTATGCCGAGTTCCAAAGAACTTGCAGAAACAAGTCGCCCGCACCACCAACAGTACGGTTTCCATCGACACCCCTTTGAACGACAATACGCACTTCACGCTACTAGACGTAATTGTCAATAAAGATGCCTTGATGGCAGATGACAGCGCAGCCTTCAGCCAGATGATGAAAGATTTACAAAATTGCATCGAAGATCTTGACGAAAGAGAAAAAGAAGTCATTAAGAAATTCTATGGCATCAACGTCGGCCACCTCACCTTGGCAGCCATCGGAGAAGACATGGGACTGAAACGTGAGAGAGTGAGACAAATCCGAGACAAGGCATTGCGAAAGATAAGCAAAAGCGCGACGAGTAAAATTCTAAAGAATTTTCTGAGAAAATGAAAATTGCCCCCAAAAGGCGGCATCATAACAAAAGAGTTGCTATCATCCATCAGATGATAGCAACTCTAATCATTTTCATACACCACTATTCGAAATTCCAAAAACTCTTTCACATCCCCAAACCTTGAAGCAACAAATCGCATGACGAAGATTACTTCATGTGGTCCTGACGATATTGGCGAGGGGTAACACCCAAGCGCTTATAGAAATTGGAATAGAAACTTTGCCTGGTGCTAAAGCCAGCCATCTCCGCTATGTCCTCTACCGTCAACTTCATATACCTCTTGTCGGTCAACAAAGACATTGCGTCGTTCACACGATAGTCATTGACCAACTCAGGATAGTTCTTATGAAACCTAGTGGCACAAACGGCAGATACATACCGAGAGTTTGTGTGCAAGTCCTCAGCCAACCTTTTTGTGTTATAGTCTTTGTCCTTGTACTTGCCTTCCGTAACTACAATTCTCAAGATTTCATCACGAAGTCGGTCTTTAGTCTCTTCACTCAGAAGCGTCTGGTAACGTGCGCTCTTCTCTTTTTTAGGGGTAATATTATACTTAGCCATAACGATTTTTGTAATTAGTTTCGACAAAGATAGTTTATTTTTATAAAACCTCCAAACTTTTTCAACTCTTTTTTGAATTTTAAGTAAAAAAAATTGCCTATGTGAAAGAAAAACATTAATTTTGCAAAAAGAAAGAACGACGTATGTCATGACAAACTAACTATATTTGACAAAATGAGACAGATCAAGCTATTTTTCAAAATATACATTTTGTTTGTATTGCTATTTGTAATACAAAAACCATTGTTCATGCTTTTCACCATCCACACCGCCAACCAGCCGATAGACAGTCCCGTGGCTACGGCATTCTCAGTGATGTGGCATGGCTTGACTCTAGACTTGTCTATCGCCGGTTACCTAACAGCCATTCCCGCCCTATTGCTGATTGCCTCCATTTGGCTCAGGGAGGAAATCATCAAGCCTGTATTGAACGTCTATTTTGTGATTGCAGCCACCATCATCAGTCTCTGCTTCACATTAAATATCGCATTATATCCATACTGGAGTTTTCCGTTGGACAGCACCCCACTCTTCTACTTCTTCACTTCTCCGAAAGACGCCTTGGCGAGCATCAGCATTTGGCAGACGATACTGGGACTGCTGGGTATAGCATTATGCACCGTGGTTATCTGGGGAATTTTCAGACTCTCTTGTCTGCCAACCCAAAGAAAGAGAAGTCGCTATACATATTATAATAGGTATAGCAGAAGTAGCTGGTCGGATGGCATAGACAAGCACAGAGGGCGCACCTCCATCATCATGCTGATACTTACGGGATTATTGTTCCTGCCCATCAGGGGCGGCGTAACCGTTTCTACAGCCAATACAGGAAAGGTGTATTTCAGTTCCAACATCTATGTCAACCATTCTGCCGTGAATCCGCTATTCAGTTTGATGGAGTCGTTGACCCATCAGGAAAATTTCGCCGAACAATATCGGTTCATGGACGAAAAGGCTGCCAACAAGATATTTTCTGAGTTGGTGAGCAGCAGCGACCAAAACACATATCCGCTATTGAAAGAAGAATCAAGAAGCGGCACACCCGACATTCTCGTCGTCATCATGGAGAGTTTCGCCTCAGACCTGATGCCATCCATGGGCACCTGCAAGGACGTTGCCGTCCAATTGGACTCCATTGCCCAGAAGAACATCGTCTTCACGAGATTTTACGCCAATAGTTTCCGTACGGACCGAGGTCTCGTCTCCATCTTGAGCGGCTACCCTGCGCAGCCAACGACAAGCATCATGAGGTATCCAGCCAAAACGGCTCACCTGCCATCCATCGCACGAACTCTCATGAACAAGAGAAACTACACTACCTCCTATTATTATGGAGGAGACGTAGATTTCGCCAATCAACGTTCCTACCTTGTTTCGCAAGGATTCCAAAACATCGTCTCAGACACAGACTTCCCTATCGAAGAAAAGCTGAGCAAATGGGGTGTTCCAGACCATCTGGTAGCCAACAGACTGATGTCGGACATCAAAAAGCAACAAAAGGGAAAACCATACTTCCGAGTATTCCAGACATCGTCTAGCCACGAGCCATTCGATGTACCTTACAAACGGCTGAAAGACAAACGTCTCAATTCATTTGCCTATACAGACAGCGTAATAGGAAGCATCATGAGACAATACAGCAAGCTGCCAAGATGGAAGAACACGCTCGTCATTTTGGTGCCAGACCATGTAGGAAGCTACAAGGAGCATCTCGACAATTTTGACAGAAGTCGCTATCAGATACCACTGATATTGGCGGGTGGAGCCATCAAGAGACCTTTGAAAATAAAAATCATCGGTTCTCAGCAAGACATCGCCGCCACACTCTTGGGGCAATTGGGGTTGGAGCACAAGGATTTCCTCTTCTCCAAAAATATGATGAGCGATGCCACGCCTAAGTTTGCCTTCTTCACCGTCCCAGATGCATTTGGAATGGTAACAGAAGAAAACTCCCTCATCTACGATAACCAAGCACAAAAAATCGTTTACGACAAGGGAGACAAGAAAGGCTACAATCTTCGCAGAGGACAAGCCTACCTCCAGAAGTTATACGACGACATCAGTTCCAAATGATGGAAACTCCATGGCAAAACGTAGATGCTCGGACAGCAGAAGCAAAAGCTAGCCGAGCAAATAGCGAGGAAAGGAAAAAGCAGAATGCGAGTAGAGCTAAAGCAGAAAGCATGTAGAGCAAATGGAAAAACTATAGATAAAAAAGTTATCGGAAAGAATCATGAACGAATTCTTACAATATTTAAACCAAGTAGATACAAGAGTGTTCCTATACTTCAATGGATTCCACAACCATTACTGGGACTACTTCATGACGATGTACTCATCAAGATTCATATGGGTACCATTCTATGCCAGTTTCTTATATGTGATGATTCGGAATTTCCATTACAAGGTCACCCTCGCTTGTCTTGGGTTCATCATTGCGATCATCTTCATATGCGACCAGACGGCATCAACGATATTAAAGCCCATGGTAGAGCGAATGAGGCCAAGCAATCTTGACAACCCCATCTCTCCCATGGTGCATGTGGTATTCGACTATAGAGGCGGTAGATACGGATTCCCCTCATCTCATGCCGCCAACGCATGGAGCATGGCTTTCTTTGCGATGTATCTCGTCAGGAGAAGCAAATTGTCATTGTTCCTCACATTCTGGGCATTGCTGATGAGCTACTCCAGGATATACCTAGGCGTCCACTATCCAGGCGACTTATTGGTAGGAACCTTGATAGGGTTTATAACAGCCTCGTTGAACTACATGGTTTTCAAGCATTTCGCCAAGGAATACACCGACCAGTTTGTTCCTTCCGCCAGAAAGCTCAGGTATGCCAAATACCCGATAGCCACAGGCCTTATATCCATTTGGGTCATGTTGGTGGCTAGCGGCATCATGATGTACATCAAATAACAAAGATGACATTTACCTGATGAACTAGCCAAATAACGATGCTATCATTTGGCAAAAGACAAAGACAAAAAATAAAGGAATGATATACTAACCCTTAATTAAATAGTAATAATATGAAGAAATTATCAATTATTGCCCTCGGCTTGGGCTTGTTGGCCATCACAGCATGTAAAGACAAAAAAGCCGAACCAGCAGCTGCACCAGCAAAAGCTGAAGTAGAGGTCATCAAAGACTCAGCCTTCCAACAGAAGGTAGCAGGCGAATACAAGAGCCTTGACCAAAAGACAGTCATCACGCTCAACAGCGACTTCACCGCTTCTGTCAAGGAGTACAACAAGGAATACTACAAGTGGGCATTTATCACAAAACCAGAAGCTAACGAAATCAACATCAAGTTGATTCGCAAAGGCATGGATACTGACATCGAGGATGACGCACTTGTTGACGTTGAAGAGGGCAAGATTGTTGTCCACAACGAGACTTTCCGCAAGGCTGCTAAGTAAAACAAGACTATGATAGTATTTCCATGTGCCAAGATCAATCTTGGACTTAATATCGTAGGAAAAAGAGAAGACGGTTACCACAATCTGGAAACCGTCTTCTATCCCATCCCATTGTATGACGCACTAGAAATCAAATACATGGATGAGAAATTTCCAAGCGATGCGGCCTGCGACCTCAAGGTGACAGGCAATGCCGTGGATTGTGACGAGCGCAACAATCTTGTCGTCAAGGCATACGACCTCTTGGCAGCCAACTTCAAGTTGCCTAGAGTCCACGCCCATCTGTACAAGCACATTCCTTCACAAGCAGGACTGGGAGGAGGTTCCTCCGACGCTGCTTTCATGATACGACTGCTTGATGAAAGATTCAGGCTCAACATAGGCAATCCCGAGATGGAAAGATATGCCGCCCAACTAGGTGCAGACTGTGCGTTTTTCATCGAGGCAGAACCAGCGTATGCCGAGGGTATCGGCAATGAGCTCCAACCCGTCGATGCTCCCCAAGGCAATCTCAATGGCTATTACTTGGCATTGATCAAGCCCGACATCGCGGTTAGCACCAAGGAAGCTTACAGTGCCATCACCCCTAAGAAGCCATCCAAGAACTGCCGCGACATCGTACGACAACCCATCGAAACTTGGAAAGACGAACTTGTCAACGACTTCGAGGAGCCCATCTTCAAGATGCACCCAGAGTTGGAAGAAATCAAAAACAAGTTGTATGAGCTAGGAGCTGAATATGCATCAATGAGTGGTAGCGGAAGTGCCCTCTACGGCATCTTCAAGAATGAACCAGAGAAAATAGAATCATACTTCAAGGGAATGTATTCAGAAATCCTTCAGTTATAAGATATCAGCAGGATTTCTGAAATAAAAGCGAGCTGTACGGTTAGAATAATCTATGCGCCCCGAAGGGGCAGAAGCACCAAGCCTAGGGCAACGCCCTAGGTAATATGTAAGCAAGAATGTCGCCCTGGGCTTGGAGCTTTTGGGCTTTGGCTTTCCCTTCGGGCCGCCGATTTTCAATTCAGCCCGTCTCAACCGTTCAGTTAGAATAAAAGTCAGCCAGACTCTTGCTATTAAAGAATGAAAAGGACGACGGAATATAAAGTAAAAACGAATTATAGACAGAAACGATATGAATGAAGAAACTCATCAGAAATTGATGGAAATAAAAAGGAGTTTCCGATTGATTATGAATGGCCCAACATCCCAATCCATGACACAAAAGGGCGTGGGATACAAAATCAATTGGGGAGTACCTTTTATAGAATTGAAAAAGATGGCTCCCACTTACGGGAAAGACTATGAACTTGCCATTGAACTATGGAAGGAGAACATCAGAGAATGTAAGATTCTTGCCACACTCATCATGCCAGCAGAAAAAATGCTGCCTGAGATTACCGATATTTGGATGGAGCAAGTAACCAACCAGGAGATGGCAGAAATGCTAGCCTTCAACCTTCTTCAATTCGTAGATTACGCACCAGTCATCGCATACCAATGGATAGCTAGCGACAAGCCCCTCTATCTAATAGCAGGGTTCAACATCCTCGCTCGTCTGTTTGGCAAGGGACAGGAAGCAAACGAAAGAGGCATCAATGAGTTTCTCGACCAAGCAGCCGCTGCTTTGCAAGACGACAACATGGGTGTCAAACATGCCGCCGCCAATTGCGTCATCCGCTTTGCAGACCTAGGTGAAGAATACGACAAGATAGCACACGCTGCTCTCAAAGGCATATTCGATTTCTAACTTTTCAATTCTACATCCCAAACCAAAGGGGTGTGTCATAAGTCTAAACTATAGCTGATTGCCCTCTCAGGGTACTTTGGATAGGACTTATGCCACACCCCTTTGATTTTTATACCAAACGTATGGTATGTTCTTTACTACCTATGTGGTAGTATTTTTACACCCCATGTGGTATTGTCCATATCACGAAATCGCAGTACCTTTGCACCCAGATAATTCAATAAGATTATCTGCACTTTTGGCATCATCATGTCTATAAAAAAGGCAGATAAAAACAAAAAAAATAGAGAATATAATAAAAAAGGTATAGATATGGACAACAAGACTATCAAACATCTCAAGGAATTGGAGGCAGAGTCTATCTACGTATTGCGTGAGGTAGCAGCCCAATTCGAACGTCCGGTCATCCTCTTCTCTGGTGGCAAGGATTCTATCGTGGTAACTTACTTGGCTTACAAGGCTTTCTACCCTGCCAAGATTCCGTTCCCACTGTTGCACATCGACACTGGTCACAACTTCGAGGAGACCATCCAGTATCGTGACGACCTCGTAAAGCAGCTCGGCGCCGATCTCATCGTGGGTAGCGTACAGGAGAGCATCGACAAGGGACGTGTGAAGGAGGAGACTGGCTACTATGCTTCTCGCAACAAGCTCCAGACCACTACCCTGCTCGACACCTTGGAGGAATACAAGTTTGATGCCGCCATCGGTGGTGCCCGAAGAGACGAGGAGAAGGCTCGTGCCAAGGAGCGCTTCTTCAGTCATCGTGACGAGTTCGGACAGTGGAATCCTAAGAACCAGCGTCCTGAGCTCTGGAACATCTTCAACGGCAGAAAGAACATGGGCGAACACTTCCGTGTATTCCCTATCTCCAACTGGACCGAGATGGATGTTTGGCAGTATATCTATCTGGAGAACATTCCGATGCCATCCCTCTATTTCACCCACGAGCGCGAGGTATTCAACCGTGACGGTCAATGGTTAGCCGCCCTGCCATGCATCAAGCGCAAGCCTACAGAGGAAGTAGTGAAGAAGCTCGTTCGCTGCCGCACTATCGGCGACATCACCTGCACCGGTCTGACTGAGTCGAAGGCGACAACCGTAGCCGATATCATCGACGAGATTGCATCCACCCGCGTAACAGAGCGTGGAGGCAGAGCCGACGACAAGCGAAGCGAGACCGCCATGGAAGACCGTAAGAAGGCGGGATACTTCTAAAAAGAAGTGAAGAACGAAGAGTGAAGAGTGAAGAATTCGTCACCTTCATAGGCGAAAGCCAATTCAACATTCAACATTTAACACTTAACATGAAGAAAAGATGGAATCTACAAGAGGATATTTAGATATGGAGTTGCTCCGCTTCTCTACTGCGGGCAGCGTAGATGATGGAAAGAGTACTTTGATTGGACGATTGCTCTATGATAGCAAGTCGATTTTCGAGGACCAGTTGGAGGCTGTGGAGGCTGCGAGCAAGAGCCGTGGCAACGAGGAGGTGAACTTGGCACTACTGACCGACGGTCTGCGTGCAGAACGAGAGCAGGGCATTACCATCGACGTGGCTTACCGCTACTTCGCAACCCCTAAGCGCAAGTTTATCATCGCCGACACCCCGGGACATATTCAATATACACGAAACATGGTGACGGGTGCCAGCACCGCCGACCTGAGCATCATACTCATCGATGCTCGCCATGGCGTACTGGAGCAAACCGTGCGTCACAGCTACATCTCATCACTGCTCGGCATCCCTCATATCTTGGTGGCTATCAACAAGATGGACTTGGTTGACTTTAGTGAAGATGTATATAACAAAATCATCGCCGACTACAAGAAGATGGCGGAATCTCTCGACATCAAGAACGTGGTCTTCATCCCTATCAGCGCCAAGGACGGCGACAACGTAGTAAACAAGAGCGACAAGACTCCTTGGTACGACGGACCTACCCTCTTGAACTACTTGGAGACCGTGCCAGTGGGTCACAAGACAGTGAGCGATTTCTTCCGCTTCCCAGTGCAGTACGTCATCCGTCCTATCAGCAGCCAATTCCCAGACTATCGTGGCTACGCAGGAAGAGTAAGCGGTGGCATCATCCGCCCAGGCGATAAGATTCGTGTATTGCCATCGGGTACCGAGAGTACCGTGAAGAGCATCGACTTCGTGAAGGATCATCTTGATGAGGCTTACGCACCAATGAGCGTCACCCTGACCTTGAACGACGACATCGACATCTCCCGTGGCGACACCTTGGTGAAAGCCGACGAAAAACAGCCACAGATAGAGCAAGACATCACACTGGATGTTTGCTGGTTCAATGAGCGCCCAGCCGCCGTACGCAACAAGTACGTCATCCGCCAGGCGACCTTCGAAACCCAAGGCTTGATACGCAGCATCAACTACCGCCGCAACATCAACACCCTAGAAAAGGAGGAAGGCGTAACGGAACTGAAGATGAACGACATCGCCGAGATTACCATCCACACCGCCAACCCATTGGTATTCGACAAATACACGGAGAACAAGGTGACGGGCAGCCTCATCTTCATCGACCCAGATACGAACGAGACCGTGGGAGCAGGATTGATTAAATAATTTACTATTATGCCGAACAAGATACAAGATACGAAAGAGCTAGCCGAGGCTCTCGAAATAGAAAAAGTAGAGGACAAGGAGGAGCGCTTGAGAGGACTCAAGGCGCTTGTTCCTGAACTCAATAAGAAATTCAGCGATGCGCCTGCCGAGGATATTGTCGGTTATTTCCTTGAGGCATTCAAAGGGCGCATCGCTCTTTCTTCCTCCCTCAGCATCGAGGACCAAACGCTCACCGACATCATCGTGAAGACGGACAAGTCGGCTCGCATTTTCACCCTCGACACAGGGCGTCTCTTCCCTGAGACCTACCAGCTCATCGACAAGACCAACATGACGTATGGAATCAACCTAGAAGTCTTCTTCCCGAACTATGAGGCGGTACAGAAGATGGTACGTGAGGAGGGCATCAACCTCTTCTACAACTCCATCGAGAGTCGCCATCGCTGTTGCCAGGTACGCAAGTTGGAACCTCTTAAGCGCGCGATGCAGGGACTGGACGCATGGATTTGCGGTCTGAGAAAGCAGCAGAGCGTCACTCGCAAGGACATGCAAGTAGTGGAATGGGACGACATCCACAACCTCATCAAGGTGAACCCACTCATCAACTGGAGCGAGGAAGATGTGGAGCAATATGTCAAGAAGCACCATGTGCCTTATAACAAGTTGCAAGACAAGGGCTACCCTAGCATCGGTTGCCAACCTTGTACAAGAGCCATCAAGCCTGGCGAGGACATCCGTGCAGGAAGATGGTGGTGGGAATCGCCAGAACATAGAGAGTGCGGCTTGCACCAAAGAAGCTAAATTAAGTGAAGAACGACGAGTGAAGAAGCGACGTTCGACGAATGAAGTGAAAGTCAATTCAAATGTTCACGAAGAAAGCGTATGAAAAATTTAATCATCAATATCTTTGAGGCAGCAGCATTCTTGTTGCTAGGATTAGGAGTTAGCTTGTTAAGATAGGACAACTAAGATAGGACAACTAATGGATGCACCGAAGGAGAAATGACATTTGTCTTAACTCCTTAACTCCTTTAATCCCTTTAACTCCTTTAACTCCTTAACTCCTTTAACTCCTTAATCCTTTAACTCCTTAACTTCTTAAATTTCAAAAGCAGAAGCGTATGAACTACAGAATAGCAAAAGACAAGATTGCAGGACAGTTAATGTTCCTTCTGACCATCGCCTCCATATTCCTGGTGATAGCCATGGCGGTGGGGTTGTTTATCAAGTCGGAGCCGATATTGAGCCAGTACAGTCTGTGGGACCTTCTCACAGAGAGCAGCTGGCGTCCAAACGACGGTCAATTCGGCTTTCTTCCATTCCTCGCAGGCACATTTTGGTGTACGGTATTAGCCATCGCCATAGCCCTTCCAATCTCGCTATTCATGGCGATTTACCTCACGGAGTATGCTCATCGCAACATCAGGAAATACGTCTATCCTTTACTCGACATATTGGCCGGTCTTCCTTCAGTCATCTATGGCGTATGGGGCACATTACTTATCGTGCCATGGATTTCAAAATTTGTCGCCCCGCTCTTCACTGACTTTTCTTCAGGATATACAGTCCTGGCTGGAGGTATCGTGCTGAGCGTGATGATAATCCCGCTGCTCGTCAGTCTCTTCATGGAGATATTCGACAATGTGTCTAAAGAGCTACGAGAGGCATCTTTGTCGTTGGGAGCGACGGGGTGGCAAACCGTGAAATATGTCGTACTGCGAAAAGCTAGACCAGGAATCATTGCGGCTGTCGTGCTGGCATTGAGCCGAACGTTGGGCGAGACTATAGCTGTATTGATGGTTTGCGGAAACCTTTCCATCGTACCAAACAGTTTGCTAGACGCTTGCTACCCGATACCTGCACTCATCGCCAACAACTATGGCGAGATGCTCTCCGTACCGATGTACGACAGTGCATTGATGTTTGCAGCCTTCCTTCTCTTCTTTGTTGTGGTGATACTGAACCTGGGATCGAGAATCGCACTTTTAAAGGTAAAAAAGTAAAAAGGTAAAAAAGTAAAAAAGTAAAAAGGTAAAAAGGTAAAAAGGAAAATGTCTATGAAATACTTAGAAGAAAAAATCATAAAAGGGCTGATGCTTGCTTCGATAGGAATCGTGGCATTCTTCGTGGTGAGCGTCATTTGGACCATCTTCAAGCGAGGACTTCCCGTTCTCTCTTGGGAGATGGTGAGTGAGTTGCCTAGCGGCGGCTTCTACCTCGGCGGAAAGGGAGGCTTTCTCAATGCCATTATGGGAAGCCTCTACATCGTTGGTGGAGCAACCTTGCTCGGTCTGCTCATCGCCCTACCCGTGGTATTCTATATGAATGTATATCTGAAGCCCACATCTAAGTTTGGCTACGTCGCCCGCCTTGCCTACGATACCCTCTTCGGCATTCCAAGCATCGTATATGGCTCTTTCGCTTTCACCATCATGGTTTGGCTCGGCATACGCACATCGCTTGGCGGAGGTATCCTCGTCACTACCCTACTTATAGTTCCGATATTGATCCGCTCGATGGACGAGGTAGCCAAGACCATTCCGCAAGAAATCCTAGACAGTTCCTATAGCTTGGGAGCCACCAGAATCGAAACCATCGGCGTGGTGCTGCGACAGATTGCTCCCGCCATCGCCACTGCCACTCTGCTCAGTATCGGAAGAGCCATTGGCGATTGCGCTGGAGTCATGTTCACCGCTGGCTTCTCAGACCATATTCCTCATGGGCTCAACCAACAGGCGGCAACATTGCCTCTGAGCGTATTCTTCCAGTTGAGCGCTCCACAGGAGAATGTCCAAAACAGGGCTTATGCCGCAGCCGTGGTTCTTACCCTCATCGTTTTGGTATTGAGTTTTGGAGGTCGTTACGTGATGAGCCACTTCTCGAAGAATAAAGTCTAAAGAAGTTAGGAGTTAAGAGTGACAAGTAAGGAGTTTTTAGTTAGAAGTTGTAATTGACATTGAGTATGATACATTATATAATAGCAGACAACCAGGAACTGACACGAGAAGGTTTGAAGGCCATCATCAAGTCGAAAGCACCTGGAGACATCAGCATAGCTGACGACAAGACTGAGTTAATCATCCAACTCAAGGAGTTTACCGAGAGCATCATCATACTGGACTATACCCTGTATGATTTTGCCGACGCCAACAGTTTGTTGATTACAGCCGATAGGTTTAGTAAGTCACAATGGATATTGATTTCAGACGACTTGACGACGGATTTCATCGCCCAGACATATTATTCCAGTAGGAACATCAGCATTCTGTTCAAAGATTCTCCAATCAACGACTTGGTCAATGCCATCAGGTCGGCGCAGGATGGCAGCCGATACATTTCGCAACGTGCCACAGAGATATTACTATCACAAAGACAAAAAGATGAAGTGGAGACCAATCTGACTCAAACAGAGATAGAGATTCTGAAAGCAATATCACAGGGAAAGACCACCAAGGAAATTGCCAACGAACGGTTCTCCTCCATTCATACCATCAACACGCATAGAAAGAATATCTTTAGAAAGATTGGTGTCAACTCAGCTCACGAAGCCATCAAATATGCTTTTCGCTCAGGACTTGTTGACACAAGTGAGTTCTACATATAAAAAGTTAGAAGTTAGGAGTTAATCATTCGCTATCCGAAAGAAACTCCTAACTTCTAACACCTAACTATTTTAAAGTTTATTTCCTTCCTTAGGGAAGATGACAGTAGGCTTGAATGTCTTTGCCTCCTCGAAGTCCATGATAGCATAAGCTATGATGATAACTGTATCGCCTACCTGAACCTTGCGAGCAGCAGCACCGTTCAAGCAGATGCAACCGCTACCACGCTCACCCTTGATGATATAGGTCTCAAGGCGCTCACCGTTATTATTATCAACAATCTGAACTTTCTCGCCAGCAATCAAGCCAGCAGCATCCATCAAGTCCTCGTCTATCGTAATACTACCCATATAGTTCAAGTTGGCTTCCGTCACCTTCACACAATGGAGCTTACTCTTCAATACTTCAATCTGCATAATTCGTTATCTATATTATGATCCTTTTGTACGTGACATTATTATGATCCTATTGCACATGACATGCAATTATCCCTTGTACTTGATATGGTCGATGAGACGAATAGGTGTCTTGCCACAATATACAGTAATGCAGCCAACGACATAGTCGCTATCCTCCCATGACTCCACATCCTGCAAAGAGTCGCCATCGACAATTTCAAAATACTCGACTTCCAAGCCATCCACGGCATTGATGTCAGCCACCACCTTGTCATGAGTTTCCTTCACGGTATGTGACTTGGCATAATCCAAGCTAGCCTTCAGAGCCTTGAAGATGTTAGGCGCAATGGCACGTTCGTCGGCAGCCAACAAAGTATTGCGGCTACTCTTGGCAAGCCCATCCTCATCACGCACGATAGGGCATTCCACAATCTTGACATCACTGCCTATATACTTCACCAGTTGTTTGATGACCGCAATCTGCTGCCAGTCCTTCTCACCAAAGTAAGCCCTGGTAGGACGCACGATATAGAAGAGGCGGCTCACCACCTGACAGACACCATTGAAATGTCCAGGTCGCTTGGCACCCTCCATCACCGTAGAGACAGGAGGGAACTCAAAATGACGCTCATCCTTGACAGGATACATCTCCTTGACAGAAGGAGCAAACACATAGTCAGCCCCACAAGACTCCAAGAGCTTGCAGTCAGCATCAAGAGTACGAGGATAACGATCCAAGTCACCTTGATCATTAAACTGAGTAGGATTCAAGAACACCGAAACAACCGTTACGCCATTCTCCTTTACACTGCGCTTAACCAAAGAGGCGTGACCCTCATGAAGCGCACCCATAGTTGGTACGAGACCGATTTCCTTACCCTCCTTGCGAATGTCGAAAAGTTCATTCTGGAGGTCAACAATCTTATTGAATACTTTCATCGTTAATCAAATTTCGGGGTGCAAAATAACAACTTTTTTCTGAAATAAGAAAAAAATATCCTAAAAATATGCCTTTTAAGGGGGTGATTTCTTGGATTTCTTGAAAAAAAGGGGGATTTCTGAGTTTTTTTTTGTACCTTTGCACGTAATTCGAGAAGAACATAATGTAAATTCGAGAAGAATAAAGAACATATTATGGCAAAGAAAGTATTATTCATCAATCAGGAGATAAATCCTTATGTAGCCGAGAGCCACATGTCTATCATGGGCAGAGAGTTACCTCAGAAAATGCAAGAAGCAGGTTTTGAGATTCGTACATTTATGCCAAAATGGGGCACAATCAATGAACGTCGTGGTCAATTGCATGAGGTTATACGCCTCTCAGGAATGAACCTTATCATCGACGATACGGATCACCCACTGATCATCAAGGTTGCCTCCATTCCGACAACTCGTCAACAAATCTATTTCATCGACAACGACGACTACTTCAACAACAGGAAAATGGGCGTGGACGAAAGCGGTGTCGATTATGCCGACAACGGCGAGCGTGCCATCTTCTTTGCAAGAGGCGTGCTGGAGACCGTGAAAAAACTCCGTTGGCAACCTGACGTCATCGTCTGCCAAGGTTGGATGGGCGCAGTAGTACCTTTCTATATCAAGACCGCCTATGCCGACGAGCCTTCTTTCGCCGAGTCAAAGGTCATTTCATCTATTTATTCCTATAACATGAAAGGTGACCTGGGCGACAGATTCAAACAATGCGTGGAATACAGAGACGCAAAGGCTGATCTCTTAAAGGACTACAAGGACGATTTCGACCTCATCGAACTTGCCAAGATGGCCATCGACTACAGCGACGGCATCGTAGAGGGTGAAGAAGGTGTCAACCCTAGCGTCATCGAGTATGCCAAAGAGAAGAACAAACCTGTATTGGTTTACCCAGGAGAAGACTTCGCACCATCCTACAAGGATTTCATCAACGAGGTTTGCCCTGACGAAGAATAAGAACAAGACACTCTATCAAAAAAAATGAAACTTTTCAAATTTACAGCATTCATTATGGCAGCCTTCACTTTGGCTGCTTGTGATGACACTACCGACACTATCGGTTCGACCATCACAAATAATGTAGATAACCTCACCATTACAGATGCTACATTCAATGTCACGACAAAGTCGTTGGCTGCAGGATCTGTTCTTAGCAAAAGCAACAACGGTATCATCGGAAAAGTCAAAGACCCTGAGCTGGGCACCTACCTCACTGCCGACTACATGACACAGGTAGCACCTCTCTCTTCTTTCTCCATCGATACGTTACAATACATCAAGAACGCAAACGGTGGTAAAATCAAGGCCGACTCCTGCTTTATCCTTGTGAGCTACCAAGGTACCTATGGCGATACACTGGCTCCTATGAAGGTGACGGCATACGAGATGACCAAGGCTGTTCCTGAGGACAGAAACTACTATACGAACTTCGACCCGATGGCAGAAGGATACGTTAGCAAAAGCAATATTCATTCGAGTGCCACCTATACCTTGTCGCCAAGCGCTGGTAATTTCAAGATTTACCTCAACAAGCCTGTCAAGAAGAATGGCAAGGATTATGACAACTATGGCACTTACATCATGGAGACTTACTATGAGCATCCTGAGTACTTCAAGTCCAACTATGAGTTCATGAAGCATGTTTGCCCTGGTTTCTATCTCAAGCATGAAAGCGGCGTAGGCAATGTAGCCGACATCTGGAACACCGAGTTGCAATTCTATTGGACAAGACAGAAGACGGTAAAAGCTTCCGACGGCGTAACCGACAGCACAGTTGTGGCTTATGGCTTCAACAGATTTGATGGAACTGAGGAGGTATTGCAAACCAATAAGATTACCAACGATGAGAATTCCATCAACAATCTCGTCGCCGATGAGACTTGCACCTATCTGAAGTCGCCAGCTGGCATCTTTACCGAGGTGAGATTGCCAGTAGAGGAAATCATCAAGGGACACGAGACAGACTCATTGAACACAGCAACTGTTTCTTTCCCAAGAATCAACAATACTGACGTTGAGAATGAGTACGCATTTGATGTGCCACAATACATACTGATGGTTCCGAAGGATAGTTTGACTTCTTTCTTCGAGAATGGAAATATCATCAACAACAGAACTTTCTTCTATACAACTTATAATAGCACCAACAAGAATGCTTACACATTCAGCAACATCGGCAATTTGATTACGGCGATGAACAAGGTGCCTACCGACAAGAGAAAGAACGCTGACGGTACAGAGACCAACTGGAACAAAGCTGTGCTCATTCCTGTGAGTATCTCTACAGTAACTGAAAATTCAACTACGGTTATCAGTAAGATAAACCATAATATGTCGCTCAGTTCCACTCGTCTTGTCAAAGGCACAGACGATTATACGTCTGCAAACGGAAAGCAAGTTCCAGCAGGACCTATACAGGTTAAGGTCATCTATAGTAAGTTTAGAGAGAAATAAACATGGAAGATAACTTTCTAGAGCGTCATCGTGAGGAATATGAAGCACGCAAAGCCGCATGGCTTCGCAAGAAAAAGCACTTTCCTAAGATAAAGGGAAAACCTATTCCTCAGAAGCCTGATGATGAGGCTTTGTAATAGATAGACAAGGCACACCATAAAAAAGAGGGTGTGCCAAAGCCATATTCAACGTGCCCTGAAAGGGCAATCTGCACCAAGCCCAGGGCGTTGCCCTGGGCTTGGTGCTTTTGGGCTTTCGGCCCGAATCCATAACTATTTGCGAAACTTGAGTCATTTATCACAATAAACGAACTTGCCTGACATTTATTCTAATATCCTAATAAACTAACAAACGTAAGTTGTATAGTAGTCTCTTCGAAATTGAAATTGAAATAAAACTCACGAACTTCCTTTATCGGTTGTATGCTTCGCATTATCAACTTATAACCTTGTACTTGGCAAACTTCAGAAGAAGCTGCTTGCGACCAGAATTCACAAATTCCACAGTCGCCTTAGCGTTCTCTCCTGTACCTTCCAACTTCGTGACCACTCCGATGCCAAAACGCTGGTGCTCAATCCTTGTTCCTTCAGTCAGACCAAAAGCATTGGAAAAGTCCTGTGATTTAGATGATTTCTCTGTGGCAGCATTTGACAAGCCATTGGAGTTAAAACCATTAGTGCGACTATCGGTGCGACTATTGGTGCGACTATTGGAAACAGGAGTTTCTCCTAAAATCCGACGAGCAGCATTGACAGCTCTGACAGGCTTAAAATTGGGTTCCGTGGAAGAAATAGTTGAACGAGTACTATAATTCGAACCAGGTTTAGGGTCGGGCTTGAATTGAGAAGTAACCGACTGTTCCCACTCTGGTTTTGTCTGCCGCCTCTCAGAATAAGTCTGTTCCCATTCAGGACGAGATGATTCCATTCGCTGTCGAGACGACTCCCTTCGCTGTTGAGCTGACTCCCATGGTTTTCTAAGCTTGTCCCAAGGCATTCTACCGCCATATCCACCAAAACGTTCACCTCCACGATCGTCAAAGTCAGAACTGAAACCACCATTTTCCTCCTTGCCATCAATCAGCGCAGGATTAATCTCGTCGATAAAGCGACTAGGATTATCAAACTCCATCTTGCCATAACGGAAACGATTCTTGGCATTGGTCAAAAAACAATGTTTTTCAGCACGAGTAATCGCCACATAAAGCAGGCGACGCTCCTCCTCCAAATCCCTGGCAGAAGCAGCCGCCATCGGACTTGGGAAAATATTCTCTTCCAAACCAACGACAAAAACGGTCGGAAACTCCAAGCCTTTCGCCGCATGCACAGTCATCAAAGATACACGAGGAGCATCGTCATCCCCCTTGCTATCCAAGTCTGTCAAGAGCGCGACATCCTGGAGGTAGTCTGTCAGAAAGACCTCCTCAGCCCTATCCTCTTCCTTCCGCTCTTCAACGAAGGTCTGCATACCACTCAAAAACTCCTCTAAGTTTTCTTGACGTGCCAAGTTGTCGGCATCCTTACCACCATTGAATATGTCGGCACTAATACCGCTTTCCTTGATGATTTTGTCACCCAACTCATAGACATCCATCTTTTCTGCATCGGCTATAAAGCCAGCGATCAGAAGACGAAAAGCCTCCAATTTGTTCAAGGCTCCCTTGTTCACAGACAAACCATAACGCTGTGGAGAAGATATGATATCCCAAAAACTCACTTGGTTATCCAAAGCGCACGCAGCAATCTTCTGCACGGTCGTGTTTCCTATACCACGAGTTGGATAATTGATGATGCGCTTGAAAGCCTCCTCGTCATCAGGATTGGCGACAAGGCGGAAATATGCAATGATATCCTTGATTTCCTTGCGTTGATAGAAGCTCAAGCCACCATAGATACGATAAGGAATCCCCTGCTTGCGGAATTCCTCCTCGAAACTTCGGCTCTGCGCATTGGTACGATAGAGAATGGCGAAATCACTAAACTCACATCCATCCTGTCGCTTGATGCGCTTGATGTCATTGCTGACAATCAACGCCTCTTCCTTGTCGCTATAGGCAGGCTGATACTGTATTTTCTCACCTTTGTCATTCTCGCTGAAAACATCCTTTGGTATCTGATTGCGATTATGCTTGATGAGACTGTTGGCAGCATTCACGATGGTTTGAGTACTACGATAGTTCTGCTCCAACTTAAAGAGTTTGGCATCATCAAAATGCTTAGTGAAATTGAGTATATTGTCGATATTAGCACCTCGGAAGCTATAGATACTCTGCGAGTCGTCGCCCACAGCACAGACGCGTTGCTTCTCCTTGCAAAGTTGCAAGACAATGTTCATTTGGACATGATTGGTATCTTGATACTCATCGACCAAGATGAAGTCGAATCTGTCGGCATATTTCTTTCTGATTTCTTCATGATCACGGAAGAGCTGGAACGTAAGCGTAAGCAAGTCATCGAAGTCCATAGCGTTGGCTTGCTTGCACCGCTGCACGTAGTAAGCATAAATCTTCCCTATCTCGGGCATCTTGGCATGAAGATTCTGCTGATAAATCTCACCATCCGACGCATAACTTTCTGGCGACATGAGGTTGTTCTTCGCCATAGATATTCTGCCATGCACAGCCGCAGGCTTGTAAGCCTTATCATCCAATCCCAATTCCTTGATGATAGCTTTGAGCAAGGAACGAGAATCGGTCTCATCATAAATGGTAAAGTTGTTACTGAAGCCTAAGTGTTCAGCTTCAGCCCGAAGGATGCGTGCGAAGATACTATGGAAGGTACCCATGTACAGATGCTGCGCTAAATCAGTTCCTACCAAATTTCCAATACGCACCTTCATCTCATTGGCAGCCTTGTTGGTAAAAGTAAGAGCCATGATGTTCCAAGGTTTCATACCTTGAAGCAATAGATAGGCTATCTTATAAGTCAACACACGTGTCTTTCCCGAACCTGCTCCAGCGATGACAAGAGAAGGTCCTGAAATATATTCCACAGCCTTTCGCTGCGCATCATTCAAGTCATTCAGTAAATCCATTATATTCAATGTAAAGTGTTCAATGTCATTTTCCCCTATAACCACCCACGGCTGTCTTCGGGTCGTAGTCTTCACCCTCTTTTGGGAAGGCAGGAACAAAACGCATCTCATGCTCAATCTGGCGCTGACGTTTCCTCATATAAGGACTCGGATGCTGAGAATCAAACTTGCGAGGATTTGGCAAGGTGGCAGCTATCAAGGCACACTCGCTACGGAAGAGGTCGGAAGCCTTCTTGTCAAAATGATATTCCGCCACGGCATCGACACCATAGATACCATTGCCCATCTCGATGCTATTGAGATAAACCTCCATGATACGTTGCTTGCTCCACATCATCTCTATCAAGAAAGTGAAATAGACTTCGAAGCCCTTTCTCGTCCAGGAACGTCCAGGCCACAAGAAGACATTCTTGGCAGTCTGTTGGCTAATGGTGGAAGCCCCATGCACCTTGCCTCCTCGGGCATTGTTCTTGGCAGCACTCTCTATTGCATTGAAATCAAAACCATGATGCTTCAAGAATCGACCATCCTCACTTGCCATCACTGCAACAGGCATGTGGGGAGAAATCTTGTCCATGGAGACCCAATGATGATGAAGGGTAATACTCTCTCCATCAGCGACTTGTTGAAAGCAACGAATAAACATAAGAGGTGTGAAATACACAGGCACGAACCTATACACCACTACAGCAAGAATGGTGGTACTGAAAAACAGCACCACCACCCATTTGATAATATTTCTAATTTTCTTCAGTATCATTCCATGAAGAACTATACAAAAAATAATCTATCTTTATTTCAGAGAACAGCCAACGGATTACTGCAAAGTACCATTGTTAGCTGCATTCACCATCGCCTGAGAAGCATACATATAGACCTCCACACGACGGTTCTGCGCACAAGCCGCAGTCGTATTGACAACAGGGTTTGAAGAACCCAAGCCCTGAACAGACTTCACCTGGTTTCCTGTTACGCCACAAGAAGAGAGGTAGTTATAGACAGCATCGGCACGTTTTTGGCTCAAAGGGATATTGATGCCGTCGTTACCAGTTGCATCGGTATAGCCCTGGATGGCAACCTCGCAGTCGGCATTGTTCTTCAAGACGGTAGCAAACTTAGCCAAATCGGTCTTGGCACCAGAGCTCAGGGAAGAGCCATTTGTTGGGAAGAGAATACCAGAATCGAAAGTCACCTTGACAGCTGCCAAGCCATTGGCGTCAGTCACCTGCTCCACCTTGGCATTCTCCACGGCCTTAGCCTGCTCAGCCACCTTGTCCATGTGCTTGCCAATCAAAGTACCAGCACCACCACCGACGGCTGCACCAATGGCAGCACCTACGAGAGCACCTGTACCACGATGGCTATTGTTCAACAAACCACCTACGATGGCACCGAGGGCAGCACCTGCACCAGAACCTACAGCTGCACCCGTACCAGTCTTGGTTTGACAACTACCTAAAACGAGCAGCATAGAGAGTGCTGCGACTGAAAATTTCATCTTTTTCATACGAATATCTCCTATTATTATGTTATTTAATTGCAAAGATAACTCTTTTTTCTCCAATATGGAACTTTTTCTAATATTTTTTTGTATTTTTGCAGGCAAATTTACGAGTATTTGATGAAAATACCAAGGGGAAAAGCCTATTTACAGGTGGAAAATCCCTATTCATTATACACTAGAGAGGCTTAAGCAAAGCCTATACATTATTATATAATAGAAAAAATTATAAAATTTAGAATAACAAAAAATGGCTAAAGAACTTAAGAATTTAACCAAGCGCGCTGACAACTACAGTCAGTGGTACAATGACTTGGTAGTAAAGGCAGACCTTGCTGAGTTGTCACCAGTTCGCGGTTGTATGATTATCAAACCATACGGCTACGCTATCTGGGAGAAGATGCAGCAGCAGCTCGACAAGATGTTTAAGCAGACAGGTGTACAGAACGCATACTTCCCTCTCCTCATCCCGAAGAGTTTCTTCTCTCGCGAGGCTGAGCACGTGGCAGGTTTCGCCAAGGAGTGCGCTGTGGTTACCCACTATCGTCTGAAGGCTTCTGAGGATGGCAAGAGCGTGGATGTAGATCCTGCTGCCAAACTTGACGAGGAGCTCATCATCCGCCCTACTTCAGAGACCATCATCTGGAACACCTATAAGAACTGGATTCATTCATGGCGCGACCTTCCTATCCTTTGCAACCAGTGGTGCAACGTGATGCGTTGGGAGATGCGTACTCGTCCGTTCCTCCGTACTTCAGAGTTCCTTTGGCAAGAGGGTCACACCGCTCATGCCACCAAGGAAGAGGCTGAGGCTAAGGCTCAGGAGATGCTGAAGGTATATGCTGACTTCGCAGAGAACTACATGGGTGTTCCTGTGCTCCAGGGTGTCAAGAGTGAGACTGAGCGTTTCGCCGGTGCCTTGAACACTTACACCATCGAGGCTATGATGCAGGACGGAAAGGCTCTCCAGAGCGGTACATCTCACTTCTTGGGTCAGAATTTCGCCAAGAGCTTCGATGTAACTTACCTCAACAAGGAGAACAAGCCTGAGTACGTCTGGGCTACTTCTTGGGGTGTATCCACCCGTTTGATGGGTGCCCTCATCATGGTTCACAGCGATGACAACGGTCTTGTATTGCCTCCTAAGTTGGCTCCTATCCAGGTAGTCATCATCCCTATCAACAAGGGCGAGGAGCAGTTGGCACAGATTACTGCCAAATTGCAACCAGTCATCGATAAGTTCCAGGAGTTGGGCATCAGCGTGAAGTACGACGACAACACAGCCAAGCGTCCTGGTTTCAAGTTCGCCGACTATGAGTTGAAGGGTGTTCCAGTACGTCTCGCCATGGGTGGTCGTGACTTGGAGAACAACACCATCGAGGTGATGCGCCGTGATACTTTGGAGAAGGAGAATGTGAGCTTCGATGGCATCGTAGAGCGTGTACAAGCCATGTTGGAAGACATCCAGAAGAACATCTTCGAGAAAGCTCGTGCTTACCGCGATGCTCATGTTTATGAGTGCGACAACTACGAAGAGTTCAAGGAGCGTGTAAAGGACGGTGGTTTCTTCCTCTGCCACTGGGACGGCACAGCCGAGACCGAGGCCAAGATCAAGGAGGAGACACAGGCTACCATCCGATGCGTGCCATTCGCCTACGAGCAGACTCCAGGTGTCGATATGGTAAGCGGAAAGCCTTCTGTGGCTCGTGTCATCATCGCTAGAAGCTACTAATATTCATACGAAATATTTTTACAAGTGGTCCTGGGGCGTGTAACGCTCCCTAGGACCACTTTCATTTTTACCTGCGCAGAGAAAAATTTTTATCTGCGCAGGTAAAAATTTATCCCTGCCCGAGAAAATATTTTTCCTCAGGCAGGGATTTTTATTATTGTGACTTTATTTTTACTTTTTGGAAATTCCCTAGAAAAGTTTTGTACCAGTATCTTGAAACAATGGGCATGTGCATGGCTTGATATGTCAATGCACCATTGCCGTATCAAGGAATCAAGAGTGAGGAATCTCCATAGCTCAAGAATCGGAAGTCGTGCGACAAGGCATAATCATATACCTTATGCCAATCTCCATGCAAGAATGCACTGACAAGGAGCAACAAGGTACTCTGTGGCTGGTGGAAATTGGTGACCAACATCTTGACGATCTTGTAAGTATAGCCTGGGGCGATGATAATCTGCGTGCTGGAGTGCAGTGCCTCCAATCCGTTGTGGTCAAGATAATCCACGATAGCCTGGATAGCCTGCATCGGCGTGATGCCATCCACTAGGTTGCCATCCTCACTCAATTCGTATGGGTCCCATTGGTTCACATGGAGTTCCTCCTCGCTTGCCTGAGGATTCTTCAACAAATGCACACCCATATAATAGAGGCTCTCGATGGTACGAACACTGGTAGTACCCACAGCTATCACCTTGCAGTCATGCTTCAAAAGCTTCTCCAAACTACGACGATGAACCACAATATACTCTGTGTGCATCTGATGACCTTCTATCTCAAGACTCTTGACAGGCTTGAAAGTACCAGCGCCAACATGCAATGTCACTTCCTCACGGTCTATCCCGTGGGCATCAAGGTCGCTCAAGACAGCCTCCGTGAAATGCAAGCCAGCCGTTGGAGCAGCCACGCTACCCTTGATCTTGGAATAAACCGTCTGGTAGGTCGTTTTGTCACTCTCCTGTGTCTCACGGTTCAAATATGGAGGAATTGGCAATTCCCCCACAGCCTCTAGAATTTCCGCAAAGGAGACATTCTCATTATCCCAGTCGAAATCAACCCAATAATTTGTGCCACCACCTACAGCCATGGGTGTAAGCTTACCCGAGGCATCGGGATTGCCACGACGCATGGTAGCCGACAAAGTGAGCGAATGACCCTTGATTTCAAAATTGCGCTTCAAACTACCTTCCTTCCACTTCTTCAAGTTGCCTATCATGCACAACCAGGCGCAATGACCTGAAGTCTGAAACATCAATTCATAGTCGGTAGGCTGCGCTGGTTCCATCAAGAACACCTCTATCAAGGCACCGGTCTCCTTGCGGAAGTGCATACGAGCCTGAATAACCTTGGTATTGTTGAATACCATCAGGGCACCCTTCGGCAAGTAATCAGGAAGATGATAAAACACATCATCGCTTACCTCTCCATGCTGATAGACCAACAGTTTGGAATGGTCTCTTTGAGCTATCGGGAACTTGGCGATTCGCTCATCGGGCAAATCGTAATTATAATCACTAATTCTTATATGTTTTGTATCCATTTTCTTAATTAAATTAGACGCCAGCCGTCAAGACACAGCCTCGAAGCATAGCATAAACAAAGGTCAACATGATGATACCCATGACAAAGTCGAGGTCTTCATGTGCATAGCCTGTACAAGTATATTGATTGGATATATACTTAATCTTAGGAGAAATCTTGTAATACACCTTGTAATAGAACAGATAGACCAAGAATCCCAACGCTGCACCGATGGCAAAACCACAGAGGACATCGGAAGGATAATGAACTCCTAGATATAGCCTCGTCCAACCGTTGAGCAAGGACCAAGAGACCAACGTCACTGACATCAGACGGCAACGAATCAACAATGAAAAGAAGACCGCAATGGCCATCGTGTTGGCTGCATGGGCTGAACAGAAGCTGAAGTCCTTCAGACGCATGCCATTGACTACATGAATGGTGTATTTGATGACCGGGTCGTTGCTAGGCCGCCATCGCCCGACAAGCGGTTTGATGATGACATCGACAATGCCATCGGCAAATAATACACACAATAGGACGGAGAACAGGATCAAGCCTATCTGAGGCATCGTCTCATTGTTGCGCACGACGATGTAAAACAGAGCCAAATACAATGGAATCCAAGTGACTCCTGAGGATAACACCCATACCACTTGGTCCATCAACATATTTCCACCTCCGTTGAAGAAGTGTAAAATCGCCAAATCTACATCCATTAAAGAGATAATTCCCATTTTTTAAATTTCTTCTATTTGCTTAGTTTCTACCCATCCATCTCTGCCATCGGCCAGATGAACTCCTCGCCAACCGTCCATTGTCTTGTCCGTTATATCTACACGTGTACCCTCATGGATGACGAAATCATCGGCACTCGTCTTGGAAGGAGTCTTCTTCACATTCACCGTAGGAGCAATGACAATGGCACCCGTTCGATTAACAAGCAACTCTTTTTGCTGATAGGCAAACAAGTTGCATAGTAAGAAAACCATGAAGAATAAAATTCCTCCGAAGAAACCAACCTTACGCAGCAGAATCTGAGGCGCGAAAAGATATACCAACACCAATAGCAAGGCGAAAATAATCGCCAGGATGCCAGCTTTCGCCCAACGATCGACACTTGTGTAATTGACCAAAGCCTTGTACCAAGTGACAAAGAACATCTCGCTTACAGGAGTTATCTTGTCTATCGTCTTTCCTCTCGCAAACTGGAGATTGAAGTTGATGTCCTCGTCGCCAGGCGACAACAAGTGAGCCCTCTCGTATGCCAGGACAGCCTTCGTTATGTTATCGGTACGATAATAGGCATTTCCCAAGTTGTAGTAGATGTCGGCTGAGACACCATTCTTGAGCAAATCCTCATAGTCCTTGATGGCCTGCTGATAGTTGCCCTTCTGATATTCCGCATCAGCATTTTGCTTTGTGATGGCAGAAGCGGACAAACTCGTGAAAAGCAAACAAGCCAACAGCCAGACGAAAGAATAAGACTTCCTGTCTTCCTTGGCACGAGCCTTGTGGGCCTTCCGTGCTGCATTGATAGCATTCTCTATTTCCATAATTCCAGTCATAGCAGATTCAAAAGTCTTGTTCATATTGCCTGCCGCATCACCAGGAGCGTAACGTTCGAACTCGCACTCATCCAAAGCTTGCGTAAACTTCTCGATGGTGGCGGCATCGACAGCGTGCATCTCCAACTTATCGGTTATGTTGTCACGAGAGAGTTGCTCCACCGGCATATTGAGCTTGTAGCTCACGTAGCCCCATAGGGCACGCAACACCTCATCATAGAAGTCGCCTTGCTTCCCGGCAAGCATCAACTTGTGTGCCTTTTTCAATCGTTTCGTGGCTATCTTGTTGGCCTTGTTGGAACGCATCTTCACAATGTCTGCATTCTCGATAGCACGCTTGCGGAAGACAACCAACAGCACGACAAAGCCCAACAATGGAACCAGCAAGCTCGTCCAATAGCCAAAACTTCCAAAGAACATATCGTCGATGTCATGGAGCTTGGACTTGCCCGTCTTGATGTTATGTATATCTTTGTCTTGCGCAGAATAATCCACTCCATTGGAAGAACTGCCGTTCCCCTTATCGACTTGCAAGGTGAAAGCCTGTGTCTTAATGGTCTTGTAACTGTTAGAACTCGTATCGTAGTAGGTAAACTCTACCGGAGGTATGGTATATGTGCCTTGGTTGCGAGGTACAGCGAGGAAGTCATAAATCATGTTACCTTCCACACCATTTGCCGTCAAGCGGGTCTTATCAGTCACCTTGGCATCGTACTTGTCGAAATCCTTAGGGAAGTTGACAATAGGTTGTTTCAACAACTTCAGATTGCCGACACCACCCACGACAACCCTGATGTTGATAGGGTCGCCAGCTTTCACCTCCTTCTTATCGACAGTGGCGGAGATATTAAACTTACCGACACCACCCGAGAAGTTGGCAGGACGACTTGGCAAAGGTTGCACCATGATGGAGATGCCAGGGGCCTTGATGTCCTTGTGAACCTCCACATATCCAGAGCCGCCGTTGAAGAAGGCCTCCATCGGATCGACGTTACGATTTTGCTGCACCACAATACCCTTGAAGGTAATGCTAGGAATATCCAACTTACCCGTCATCTGTGGATACATCACATATTGGCTCCAGGTAACACACTTATAGGGTCTGCCATTGACCACCTCGGTATGGAAAGTCTTCTGCTGAGGCAGCGCGACCTCCTGGGTGTGGAAACCCTTCAAGTCAGGCATCTTGCCTTCCAATTGTGTAAGATCCACTTGCGTGTAAACCTTATAAGTCAAGAGGATCGGCTCTTGCTCATGCACAGACTTCTTGTTGGCAGAGACTTTGATGAAAAGGTCACTCCCAGAGATGTTAGACCCCGCCTGTCGCATACGAGGTTCGTCATCGACGTTGGCATTGCCGTGCATGGCAGGAGCGCCATTATTGTTGCGAGCATGGCCAGAAACCGTTACCTTGACGGGACGAGAAGCCATTTTCTTGCCATTCACCAAAGCATGAGAAGCTCCTATGGTATAAGAGCCATTCCTGGCAGCATAAAGCGTATAGGTAATCGTAACAGAGGAAGAAGAACTGGTATGACCATTGATCATCTGGTAACTGGACTGAGACGACGTATAAGGTCCTGCCACTACCTCCAAAGCCTCAGGTACATTTCCCATGCGGAACTCCTCCACTTCACGAGTATTAATCGTATAGGCAACACGAAAGTTCTCTCCTGCCGCCACATGAGAAGGAGCGGAGACAACAATCTGTTGACCTTTCACCGTAAGCGAAAAGCCCAGCACACAAGCCATCAATATGAGATACCTACCAATATGTTTCATCATATTATTCTATTTTATTAGAAGAACTTTGTTATTAGAAGAACTTTGTTGTTTGAAGAACTTTACCATTTGGAAGCTCTGTTAGAAACAAAAGCTTTACCAATTCTTTTCGTAAGAGCGGCGTTTCGGCTGCGACATGGCCTTTTGCATACGCTGTTTCGTCGCCTTCTCCTGCTGGATGGCTGCATTCAGAAGTTGCTCAGCATTGTCTTTGCTCATCTTCTCCTGGTCTTTTTTGCCATCTTGGTTTTGCTTGTCCTTGTTCTTCTCGTTGTTTTTATTGTTGTTTTTATCCTTATTGTTCTTGTCTTTGTTCTTATCTTGATTCTTGTTGTCCTTATTCTTGTCCTTATTGTTTTTATTCTTGTTATCCTTATTGTCCTTGTTGTTCTTCTGAGGTTGATTCTTCAGAAGTTTCTTGCAAAGAGCCAAGTTGTACCTCGTTTGGTTGTCTTGCGGATTCAAGCGGAGCGCATTCTTATAGCACTCGATGGCTTGCGCATACTGTTGATGCTGTTGCATGATGACACCCATGTTATGATACGACATGGACTTACGATAAGGATTGGACTCCATCTTGGCAGCCTGCTCGTATTGAAGCATGGCCATGGAGTCCTTCTGCTGCATCATCAAGGCACAAGCCAGGTTGTAAACGGCCTGTGAATTTCGGTCGTTCTTGGATATCGCCTTACGATATTGAGTCTCAGCCTGAGCCCACTTCTGTGCTTTGTACGCCTTGTTGCCCTCACGAATAAAAGCCCTGTCAGTCTGAGCATGAAGGTTCAACGCCCCACACATGAGGAAGACTACCCACACCAATGTTTTTGCCAAAGAACTACTGGAAGAAACTGAGCGCTTCGCCCCAAAGCTCTTGCCAAAGAACTTGATGTTCCTCAAGAAAGGATTCTTTACTTCCAAAATGCAAATCTCCAATATTAAGATTAAAAGAACCAATATGCCTACAGCCTGGAACTGTTCGTCATACTCACTATAGATAACCGATGTGGTATCACCTTTCTGCAACTTAGTCAAGTCATCGTTCAAGACTTTCTCTGCGTCACTGGTATTGTTCACATGAATATACTGACCACTACCCGCCTGAGCCAATTCCTTGCACATCGACTCATTCAAGGCAGTCATGACCGTGTTGCCAGCATGGTCTTTCATGTAACCGCCGTCACCCGTTGGGATTGGGGCTCCCTGAGCGTTACCCACACCCAGGATGAAAACGTTGATGCCTTTCTTCTTGGCTGCCGCAGCAGCATCGGTAGCACCTGGCTCATGATTCTCGCCATCCGTGATAAGGATGATGGCACGTCCCACATTGTTTTGTTGCGTAAAACTCTTGGAGGCCAAGTCTATCGCATCGGCGATATTGGTACCCTGAGTTTGAATCAGACTAGGAGTGATGTTCTGTAGAAACATCTTGGCAGAAACATAATCGCTCGTGATAGGCAATTGCACGAAGGCATCGCCAGCAAAGACGATCAAGCCTATCTTGTCGTTCGTGAAGTTGTCAACCAAGTTCTCCACCAGCATCTTGCTCTTGTCAAGACGGGAAGGAACAACGTCCTCCGCCAACATGGAGTTGGAAATATCCAAACATATAATCGTCTCTATACCCTGTCGCTTGTCATGAGAAATCTTGCTGCCCATTTGGGGACGAGCCAACATCACAATCAACAATGCCAGTGCCGAGAGCATCAAGCAAAACTTCACTGTTGGACGATAGGCAGAGATGCCAGGCATCAAAAGCTTGAGAAGTCCAGGGTCACCGAGCCTCTTCAACTTAGCTTGCCTACGTCTCCACCCGACGAAACGGATTAACACCAAAACAGGTAAAATCCACAACAGCCAAAGGTATATAGGATCTTCAAATCGTAACATCTTTATCTTAACTTTATTACTCTTTTACCTTATCTCTTTTTACTTTTTTACCTTTTTACTTTTTACCTTTGTCAAGGTATTCTTCTCAACCAAGTAATACGCAACAAGATTTCGATCAGCAAGACCAATATCGCAGCGATGACAAATGGCTGGTAAGCCTCGTATCTCTTGGCGAAGTGCTTGACATTCATCTTAGTCTTCTCCAACTTGTCGATATCCTGGTAGATTCTCTTCAATTCTGCATTGTTGGTGGCACGATAGAAGTTGCCGTCCGTCGTATGGGCGATGTCCTTCAGAGTCTGTGTATCTATCTCAACAGGAATGTTGATGTATTGCACACCACCTGCCACAGGCACAGGATAAGGAGCCACCTTGTTGGTTCCCACGCCAATCGTATATACTCTGATACCCAGGCTCTTGGCGATTTCCGCTGCAGTCATAGGAGAAAGGTCGCCCATGTTGTTACTACCATCGGTAAGAAGAATCACAACCTTGCTCTTCGCCTTGGAATCCTTAAGACGGCTCACCGCGTTGGCCAATCCCATTCCCACAGCGGTACCATCCTGGATAAGACCACGTGCTGCAATATCCGTTCGAGTATCTTGCAACAGGCGCAGCAAACTGGAATGATCCGTCGTCATAGGACATTGGGTAAAAGCCTCGCCTGCAAAGATGGTCAAGCCAATGTTGTCGTTAGGTCTGCCCGAGATAAACTCATGCGCAACATCTTTCGCCGCCTCGATACGATTAGGCTTCAAGTCCTCCGCCAACATGGAAGTCGAAACATCCATCGCCAGCATGATGTCTATTCCCTCCACCGTCTTGTTGTCCCATGAATTATGTGTCTGAGGACGAGCCATCGCGCAGACGATAAGCACGAAACAGACACACCTGAGAAACATCGGAAGATGAATGAGTCGAACCCTCAGGCTCTTGGGCGCATAAAGATACGACTTGGTATCGCTCATGCGCATCGTCGGTTCATTCTTCTTCCTATAAAGGAAATACCATAATATATAAGGTATCAGCAGAAGGAGCAGCAGAAAATATCCTTTACTTGCAAATTCCATTTATTCTAGTTTTTTATAAGAGCCAGGAGAGACTCACAAAGAAACCCTCCCGGTCGCAATCATACTAATGTCCAAACAATATACACCATGTATGCGACAACAGCAACCATCATGATGCCTATCAGCCACAACAAGCCCTTGATCAACTTGCGCTGACTTTGAGATTTCTTGTCATGTGCGCTCAACTCAGGGGCAATCTTTTCCTCCACAGGTTTCTCGTCGGTCTTGGTCTGGTCGATGAAATTGATGGCATTCACCAGGTTGATGTCGTTCTCATTGATAAGCGACTCATACTTGGCAAACTTCACCAAATCGGCAGTGCGGAAAAGTTGCTTCAGTTCGTCGATCATCTTCGGGTCCCCAGAAGCCTGCAGACGCTCGATAATCTCGGCGCTGGTCATCTCCATCGCATTGAATCCAAAACGGTTTACAATGTACTCACGAAGTGTGTTGGTAAGTCGAGTATAATACTCTTTCTGGGTCTCCTGAGATTCTGTGCGTTGTCTTTTGATGACGTTGATTTCACTCAAGGCCTTCTCATGGGCAGGAACTCGCTTCACAATGCGGAACCTTGTGATGATAGGTTTGTTCTGCTTCAATCTGACGACGAGATAGAAAACAAATCCCAGAAGCAGCACTTCCAAGATGCTCAACCAGAACAAGCCACGCCACTCACTCCACATGAAAGGATTATCTTGCACAGTCTTGGGTGGATAGAACTGGTTGGGATGAATGGTATCGACAGGAACAGTCAGCACTTTCAAGGCGAGTTGATTGCCGTGGCAAGACTTGCCATCGACCTTGACATCCAGAGCAGGTATCACATAGACTTTCTCATCAAAAGATGTCAAGAAATAATCTCTTCTCACCTGTATTCTGTTGTCACCCACATCGACGGTGTCACCCTGAGATTGGCTAACCACCTCCACACCCGGCACCAATTGCTGGGAAGGCTTGAAAGAAGGCAACACTATTTTTTGACCACGATTGGCACTCACCGTAAGGTGCAATGCCGTTTGCTGTCCTATGAGCAATTGCAGGGAATCCAACTTCTGCTCTACGGTCTGAGCTGAAGCCTGACCTACAGCTGACAGCATAAGAATCGCAGCGACAAAACTGTCACGCAACTTTTTATGATATATACAATGTATAAAACTCATGTTCATCCTTTTACAAAAAATCATTTCTAAACACCCCTTCTTCTTCAAGGCTAACGGAAGATCATCTTCTCATCCGCGTTGCTTAAACAAGAGGAGGAGTGATTTAGAGAAATCCTCATTGGTAGCGATAGATGTCCAATCGACCTTGCTCTTAGCGAACAAGTCTCGGAGTCTTTCCTCCCGAAGCATCCAGTTGCGGGTATGTGCCAATCTCAGTTTTTTCGAACTTGTATCAATATACATCTCATGCCCAGTCTCGGCATCTCTCACCTTCAGGAGTCCCACGTCGGGGAGTGCCTTTGCACGTGGATCATACACCTGGATGGCAACGACATCATGCTTCTGATTGGCGATTTGCAACGTATGCTGGTAATTCTTGTCATCATAGAAGTCGCTGATGAGGAACGCCGTGCAATGCCTTTTCATCACACGTGTGAAATACTCCAAGGCAACACCGACATCAGTACGTTGGCTCTGTGGCTTGAAGTCGAGCATCTCACGAATGATATATAGGATATGCTTGCGTCCCTTCTTTGGCGGAATGTATTTCTCGATGCGGTCGGAGAAGAAGATGACACCTATCTTATCATTGTTCAAGATGGCGCTGAAAGCCAATGTTGCCGCAATCTCGGTAGCCAAATCCCTCTTCATCTGACGAGTGGTACCAAAATCGAGCGACCCGCTGACATCGACCATCAACATGACCGTCAGTTCACGCTCCTCCTCAAAGACCTTGACGAAAGGGCGATGGAAACGAGCGGTCACATTCCAATCAATGTCCCTGACATCATCGCCAAACTGATACTCCCTCACTTCTGCGAAAGCCATACCCCTGCCCTTGAAGGCAGAATGGTATTGACCTGCGAAGATGTTTTGGCTCAGACCTCGGGTCTTGATTTCGATCTTACGAACCTTCTTTAAGATATCTTGTGTATCCATTAATTTTCTTCACTCTTAGTTCTTCGTTCTAAACTCAAAGTTCTTCACTCTTCGTTCTTCACTCTTCACTTATCAAGGCACCTCTACCTTGTTGATGATGCGGCTTACGATTTCTTCGCTGGTTATCTCGCTTGCCTCAGCCTCGTAAGAAAGGCCGATACGATGGCGAAGCACATCATGGGCTACAGCTCTCACATCCTCAGGAATCACGTAGCCACGATGCTTGATGAAAGCATAAGCCCTGGAAGCCTTAGCCAAGGAGATGCTGGCACGAGGACTACCGCCAAAGGTAATCATGTCCTTCAAGTCTGCCAAGCCATAGCGGTCAGGATAACGAGTAGCGAAAACTATGTCGGCAATGTACTGCTCGATCTTCTCGTCAATATAGACCTCGTTGACAATGCTGCGAGCCTTCAAAATCTCCTCAGCACTGGTAACAGGCGTTACCGTAGGCATACTACCCTGGATATTCTCACGGATGATGAGTTTCTCCTCTTCCAAAGTAGGATAGTCGATGACAACCTTGAGCAAGAAACGATCGACCTGAGCCTCAGGAAGCTGGTAAGTACCCTCCTGCTCCACTGGGTTCTGGGTAGCCATCACCAAGAAAGGATTAGGCAACTTGAATGTCTGCTCGCCAATGGTAACCTGATGTTCCTGCATCGCCTCAAGCAAGGCGCTCTGCACCTTCGCTGGAGCACGGTTGATTTCATCTGCCAATACGAAGTTGGCAAACACTGGACCCTTCTTGACATGGAAGGACTCGTCCTTCTGGGAATAGATCTGAGTACCTATCACATCGGCAGGCAACAAATCGGGAGTAAACTGAATTCTGCTATAATCAGCACTGATCAACTGTGACAGTGTTTTAATTGCAAGTGTCTTTGCCAAGCCAGGCACACCCTCAAGGAGGATATGACCATCTGAAAGCAAACCTATCAAGAGACAGTCAACGAGGTGTTTCTGACCTACGATGACCTTGTTCATGCCCATTACCAAATTGGTAACAAACTGGCTTTGTTGTTCTATCCGAATATTCAATTCACGGATGTCAATAGCTTCTGCCATAATTCTATATTTTTACGTTTAATTTCCTATAAAAACTAGCAAATAGTCACCAGTACTGTAGATGCTATCGCTAAAACAAACGCAAAAGTAACGATTTTGGCGCACAAAGAAGAATATAGGTATCTAAATTATATTAAAAATGAGAGTTATTTTCTTTATTTAAGAAACTTTTGAAAATACGAGAGTCACAAAAAGGATTCTGCATATACGGTTGGAACGGGCTGAATTGAAAATCAGCAACCGAAGGGAAAGCCAAAGAGGGTGTGTCATAAATCACATCCAATGCGCCCTGAATTGAAAATCGGGCTGAAAGCCCAAAAGCACCAAGCCCAGGGCAACGCCCTGGGTAAAGATTACATCAAGGAAGTCGCCCTGAAAGGGCAAAAGCATTGATAACAAGTTGCTTTTGCCCTTTCAGGGCGACTTCTATTAATGACCGAAGACCCAGGGCGTTGCCCTGGGCTTAGTGCTTTTGGGCTTTCAGCCCGATTTATAACACACCCTCTTTAGAGATTATTGCCCTTTCAGAACGCACTTCTAATGAGAACTTGCCCATTGTTCTGTCTAAGCACACTGCCAGATTTATTGTCTAATCAGAGCTAACGGAATTAAGCGTTCTTAATCCAGTTGACAATCCACTCGCCAACCTCTGTTGTGCCATAGTGAGCACCACCCTCAACCTGAATCTCAGGTGTTCGAACGTTGGCATCGAGAGAAGCGTCAACAGCCTTGCGAATCAAGGCACCCTCCTCGTTCAAGCCGAAGTGCTCCAACAACATGGCTGCAGAGAGAATCTGAGCCACTGGGTTAGCCAAGTTCTTGCCAGCGGCCTGTGGCCATGAACCATGAACAGGCTCGAACAATGGGGTGTGCTCACCAAGAGAGCTTGATGGCTGCAAGCCCATAGAACCAGTGATACAAGAGGTCTCATCGGTCAAGATATCACCAAAGGTGTTCTCTGTCACGATAACGTCAAAGAATGTAGGCTCTGTCAACACACGCATAGAAGCATTGTCGATGAACATATAGTCAACATTTACCTCTGGGTACTGTGGCTCCATCTCCTTGGCAATCTGACGCCACAAACGAGAAGAAGCAAGCACGTTAGCCTTATCTACCACTGTCAAGTGCTTGTTGCGCTTCATGGCATACTCGAAGGCAACCTTCAAGATACGCTCAATCTCAGGACGTGTATAGATATCTGTATCGTAAGCCTTGTCGTTGTCCTGGTACTTCTCACCAAAGTACATACCACCAGTCAACTCACGGATTACAACGAAGTCAGCACCCTTGAGAAGCTCATCCTTCAATGGACTCTTGTGGAGCAAGCAATCGAAGGTAGCCACTGGGCGAACGTTGGCGAACAAGCCCAACTTCTTGCGCATAGCGAGCAAGCCCTGCTCAGGACGAACCTTGGCTGTTGGGTTGTTGTCGAAACGTGGGTCACCTACGGCAGCGAAGAGAACAGCGTCAGCCTTCATACAGGTCTGGAATGTCTCCTCTGGGAATGGGTCACCCACCTCGTCGATGGCGTGAGCACCGCAGATAGCCTCATTGTAAGTAAACTCGTGGTTGAACTTCTGGGCGATAGCGTCCATGACAGCCACACCCTGCTTCATAATCTCTGGTCCGATGCCATCACCGGCGAGAACTGCAATGTTTAATTTCATCTTATTTACTTTTTTAGTATTTTACCTTTTTACTTTTTTACCTTTTTACTTTTTTACCTTTTTACTTTTTTACCTTTCCCAGGATTATTCCATATCAAGATTGCGAGGAGACGTAGGCTGTTCGTCGCTCTCGTCTGCCTCGTACATATTGATCATCTTGAGCGTTGCCTTGATAGCAGCCTCTGTCTGGTCGGCATCCAAGCCTCTGGTTCTCCAAATGCGATCGCCCTCGCGCCAGGTGATGACAGTCTGTACAAGTGCATCAGTACGTCCGCCAGGCGGAATGCTAACTTGGTAATTGTCGAGCTTAGGGAAAGTACGTCCCAATTTCACCTTATATATATTACGTAAGGCTTTCACGAAGGCATCATACTGGCCATCACCCGTGCTCTGGTCTTCATATTCCTTGCCGTCTATCTCCACCTTGACGCTTGCGATAGGCTTCAGACCATAGGAAGTGGAAACCATATAACTTACGAGTTTCACCTTGTCCTCAGGAGCGCCGTGTTTCAGCACATCGCTCACAATATAAGGGAGGTCGTCCTGTGTAACCAATTCCTTGCGGTCGCCTAGTTCCGTGATACGCTTGGTGACAGCCTTGGTTTGCTCAGGAGTCAGCTCCAATCCAAGCTCGTTCAAGTTTTGGATGATATTCGCCTTACCCGAGTTCTTACCCAGCGCATACTCACGATGACGTCCGAAGCGCTCAGGCATCAAGTCGTTGCAATAGAGCTTATCCTTGTTGTCACCATCGGCATGCACACCAGCCACCTGCGTAAAGACGTTCTCGCCCACCACAGGGGTGTTAGGAGCCACGGCAATGCCGCTATACCCCTCGACCAGCCGGGAGATTTCGTTCAAACGGTCTTCCTTGATATTGGTCTTGGCATGGAACATATCCTTCAGGATAACCTGTACACTAGCGAGAGGCGCATTACCACATCGCTCACCAAGACCATTGACAGTGACATGGAGTCCCTTGGCACCACTCAAAACGGCAGCCAAGGAATTGCTTACTGCCAAGTCGTAGTCGTTGTGGGCATGGAAGTCGAAATGGGAGTTTGGATAGCGGCGCACCATCAGGCGCATATACTCCACACATTCCAAGGGATTCAAGATACCCAAAGTATCGGGCAAGAGGAATCGCTTGATAGGCAACTTCACCAACTCGTCCATCATCATGAAGAGATAGTCTCGGCTATCACGCATACCGCTCGACCAATCCTCCAAGTAGAGGTTCACTGTAAATCCCTTTCCCAAGGCGTAGTCGATGGTCTGCTTGATATGAGCGAGATGTTCCTCGGGCGACATCTTGAGCTGTTGGGTACAGTGCTTGTAACTACCCTTCGCCAACAGGTTGATGACGTGACCGCCGCACTCGGCAATCCAATCCACGCTCTTGTTGTTATCCACGAACCCCAATACCTCAACGGAATCTAGCTTACCAATAGTCTTAGCATAACGGCAAATTCGAGCGACAGCATCCTTTTCACCTTCCGAAACTCGTGCCGAAGCCACCTCAATGCGATCAACATTGATGTCGTGGAGAAGCATCCTTGCTATCATCAATTTCTCGTGAGGCAGAAAACTGACGCCATTGGTCTGCTCGCCGTCGCGCAGCGTACAGTCCATGATCTCAATCTCCCTGATACGAGAATTTTCTCTCTTTGCGTTAACGTTCATATTCATTACTTATTCTTTGCTTCCCAAGCCTCTACCTTGTCACGGTTCTGGACGAGGAAGTCAACATCGTCCAATCCGTTCTCCAAGCAGTGCTTCTTGTAGCCATTGATTTCGAAGTGCTCGCTCTTGCCTGTGGCGAGGTTGGTGACAGTCTGGTTTGGAAGATCGACCTTCACCTGAGTCTTGTGGTCCTTGTCGATGCTCTCGAAAAGTTCCTTCAAGAAAGGCTCGCTCACTACCACTGGCAACACGAGGTTGTTCAGCTCATTGTTCTTATGGATATCAGCGAAGAAAGAGCTGATGACCACACGGAAACCTGCACCAGCGATAGCCCAGGCAGCGTGCTCACGAGAAGAACCAGAACCGAAGTTCTTGCCTGCCACGAGGATGACACCACTGTAAGAAGGGTCGTTCATCACGAAGTCTGGCTTTGGTGTACCGTCGGCATTGTAACGCCAGTCACGGAAAAGGTTGTCGCCCATACCCTCTTTGTCGATAGCCTTGAGGAAACGAGCTGGAATTATCTGGTCTGTATCTACATTCTCCAATGGAAGAGGAATGCAGCTTGATGTGATTACATTGAATTTCTGTTTCATCTGATCTTATCATTTAACAGTTAACACTATTTACATAAACTCTCTTGGGTCGGTAATCTTACCCGTGATAGCGGCAGCAGCTGCTACGTATGGGCTGGCAAGGATAGTACGAGAACCTGGTCCCTGACGACCCTCGAAGTTACGGTTGGATGTACTTACTGAATACTTGCCCGCAGGAATCTTATCATCGTTCATTGCCAAGCAAGCAGAGCATCCTGGTTGACGAATCTCAAAGCCGGCAGCCTCAACAATCTTGTCGATTCCCTCTTCACGTATTTGTTTATCAACCAGCCAAGAACCTGGTACAAGCCAAGCAGTTACGCCGTCAGCTTTCTTCTTTCCTTTAACGATGGAAGCAAAGGCGCGGAAGTCTTCGATACGGCCATTGGTACAAGCACCGAGGAATACGTAGTCGATAGGATGACCCTCCAACTTCTCTCCAGGCTGGAAGCCCATGTAGTTGAGGCTCTTCTTGAAACCAGCCTGCTCTTCCTCTGGAATCTGGTCGAGAGTTGGGATGCTCTCGGTGATACCGATACCCATACCTGGGTTGGTTCCGTATGTGATACGTGGTTCGATGTCCTTGGCGTCGAATGTCAACTCCTTGTCAAACACAGCGTCATCACCGCTCTTCAGAGTCTTCCAGTAGGCAACTGCCTTATCCCAGTCCTCACCCTTAGGAGCATACTCACGACCCTTGATGTACTCGAATGTAGTCTCATCAGGAGCCACAAAACCACCACGGGCACCCATCTCGATAGAGAGGTTGCAGAGTGTCAGACGACCTTCCATTGACATATCTTTCACTACGTCGCCGCTGTACTCTACGAAATAACCTGTAGCACCAGAAGTAGTCAACTGGCTCATCAAGTAGAGAGCCACATCCTTGGCAGTAACACCCTTGCCGAGTTTGCCATTGATGCTGATGCGCATAGACTTAGGCTTGCTCTGGAGAATACATTGTGAAGCCATCACCATCTCCACCTCAGAAGTACCGATACCAAAGGCTACGGCACCCATCGCACCGTGGGTAGAAGTGTGAGAGTCACCACAGACGATGGTCATACCTGGAAGAGAAAGACCTTTCTCAGGACCGACAACGTGGATGATACCATTATCCTTGGTGTTCATGGCAAAATGGGTAACGCCAAAGTCAGCGGTATTCTTTGCCAAGGTATCCACCTGCTTCTTAGAGATAGGGTCCTCGATAGGTTTGTCCTGATCGTGGGTAGGCGTATTGTGGTCAGGCATACAGAAAATCTGGTCTGGGCGGAACATCTTCAATCCGCGAGCACGCATACCAGCGAAAGCCTGAGGTGATGTAACTTCATGACAGTAAAGACGGTCGATGTAAAGTTGTGTAGGACCGTCTGGAACAATCTGGACAACATGTTTGTCCCAAATCTTGTCGAATAATGTATTCATTATGTTATTGTTTAATGTTTATTGTTTAATGTTTTCTTAACAAGTTAAAACAAGAGAAACCCTATCTAATCTTAAACTTGTTGATACAGTCGATGTAAGCCTCTACGGAAGCAGTGACGATGTCGGTATCTGCGCCGAAGCCATAATATACATGACCGTCGTATTCCACCTGCATGTGAACCTTGCCGACATCATCAGAGCCCTTGTCGATGGCCTGGATGGTGAACTCCTTGAGGTTCATCTCCTTGGTGATAATCTTCTTGAGGGCACGGATGGCAGCATCCACAGGACCATTGCCAGAAGAAGCCGCCTCGAATTTCTGGCCAGCGATGTCGAGACCGATGCTAGCCACGCTCTTCACGCCCTTGCCAGTTGTAACCTGGAGATAATCGAGTGCTACGCCATGGTGCTCGGCAGAATCAGCTCCCGCAAGCATCAAAACATCCTCGTCTGTCACCTCCTTCTTCTTGTCAGCAAGTTGGAGGAACTTCTTGTAGATCTTGTCAAGCTTAGCCTCGTCGTCAATGTTGACTCCATTGACATGGAGACGATACTTCAAGGCAGCACGACCCGAACGAGCGGTCAATACGATGGCATTGTCATCCAAGCCCACGTCCTTAGGGTCCATAATCTCATAAGTCTGCACATTCTTCAGCACGCCATCCTGATGGATACCAGAAGAGTGAGCGAAAGCATTACGACCCACAATCGCCTTGTTTGGCTGAACAGGCATGTTCATCAAGCTGCTCACCATACGTGATGTAGGCACGATCTTAGTCGTATTGATGTTGGTATCAATATTGATGCCCTTGTGGCACTTCAAAATCATGGCAATCTCTTCGAGTGAGGTGTTACCCGCACGCTCACCGATACCATTGATGGTAACCTCCACCTGGCGAGCGCCATTCAGCACGCCCTGCAAGGTGTTGGCGGTAGCCATACCCAAGTCGTTGTGACAGTGGGTGGAAAGACGAGCATTCTCGATGCCATCCACGTGCTCCATCAGGTACTTGATCTTGGCGCCATACTCATCAGGCAAGCAATAGCCCGTCGTATCAGGGATGTTGACCACCGTGGCACCAGCCTTGATGACAGCCTCAACGACACGAGCCAAGTACTCATTGTCCGTACGGCCAGCGTCCTCAGCATAGAACTCTACATCCTCCACGTACTTCTTGGCATACTTCACGGCAGCCACAGCACGCTCGATGATCTCCTCACGAGTAGAGTTGAACTTATATTTAATGTGGCTATCGCTCGTACCAATACCCGTATGGATTCTCTTGTGTTTTGCATATTGCAAAGCCTCGGCGGCACAGTCAATATCCTTCTCCACCGCACGTGTCAGCGCACAGATGGTAGGCCAAGTCACGGCCTTGGAAATTTCCACCACAGAGTTAAAGTCACCAGGACTAGAGATAGGGAAACCAGCTTCGATGACATCCACGCCCAACTGCTCCAGTTGCTTGGCCACTTGAATCTTCTCAACAGTGTTCAACTGACATCCTGGAACCTGTTCGCCATCACGAAGGGTTGTGTCGAAAATAAATAATCTGTCACTCATATCTATTAATTATATTATTGTTCATTACTTAAAGCAAATGACATTTTTAATAAAAAAGCCTTTCACACTCCTATACGGAAGTGGAAAGGCTTATATTATCATAATCCATGAACTATACACACACCTTATCACTTCCGCCTACTTGCTGTAGTCGAATTCGAATGATAATGCTTAGTATGTTCAATGTATCAACTGTCATATTCCTTACTTATTTGTGATTCGATTGCAAAGGTAATGCTTTTCCCCGACATAAACAAACAATTTATAACTTTTTTAATATAAAAGCTAACAATTTTGTATATCCAAGGGAGATTTTTACTCAAATCCGTAAGTCTTGTGCATTTTTAGAACGGCAAAGGTCCATTAGATGCATCCATTGGAGGGGGCGGAGGCGGCAACTGACCGTCGCCATTGATGCGTGAACCAACGATCTCTCCCCCATCGCCCAAAGCAGCCTGTGCCGCAGCCACCTGTGGGTCTTGGAATCTCGTGAACTCTCCACGGAAGTTGAGCAAGACATCGCCCGTGGAACCCTTACGGTGCTTGGCAATGATAATCTGCGCCATACCGTGGAGGTCATTTCCTTTTTCGTCTTGATAAATATGATAGTACTCCGGACGGTGTACGAAGAGTACCATGTCGGCATCCTGCTCGATGGCACCGGACTCACGAAGGTCGCTCAACTGTGGTCGCTTTCCGTCCAAGCCCTCACGATTCTCCACGTTACGACTCAACTGAGACAATGCCAACACCGGAATATCCAACTCCTTGGCCAATCCCTTCAACGAACGAGAAATCGTAGAGACCTCCTCCTGACGGCTACCAAACTTCATTCCGTTGGCGTTCATCAACTGAAGGTAGTCGATCATGATCAACTTTACACCTTTCTCCCTGACCAGACGGCGAGCCTTGGTTCTCAGTTCAAAGACCGACAATCCAGGCGTATCATCCACATAGATAGGAGCCTCGGTCAACCTGCCAATTCGCTTATCCAACTTTTCCCAATCGGAAGGATCGAGCTGACCATTCAATATCTTATGTCCAGAAATCTCGCACACATTACTTATCAGACGATTGACCAACTGGACATTGTTCATCTCAAGAGAGAAGAAGCCGACAGGAACATTGTAATCGACAGCCACGTTCTTGGCGATACTGAGCGCAAAGGAAGTCTTACCCATGGCAGGACGACCAGCGATAATCACCAAGTCGGAAGCCTGCCAACCACTCGTCATCTCGTCCATGCCGCTATATCCCGTAGGAATACCCGTCAAGCCACCTTTGTTGCTGGCCGCACGCTGCAAGATATCCACGGCACTCTTGACCACAGGAGCCACCTGTGTATAGTCCTGCTTCATGTTGTTCTGCGACAAGGTGAAAAGCTCACCCTCCGCTCGCTGCATCAGTTCATCGACATCCACGCTCTCGTCGTAAGCCTGGGTCTCGATGTCGCCAGCATAATGGATGAGTTGGCGAGCCATGTATTTCTGCGCCAAGATACGAGCGTGATACTCCACGTGTGCGGCAGAAGCCACCTGGGAAGATATGTCCATCAGGTACTCAGCGCCACCCACCTTGTCGATTTCGCCCATCTTGGTCAGCTCATCCACCAAAGTCATGATATCCACGGGGCGTTCGTCCATGTTCATGTTACGAATCGCCTCGTAAATCTTCTGATGGCGAGGCTCATAGAAAGTCTCGGGCTTCAAGATTTCCGACACCATGGAAAAAGCATCGGAATCCACCATCAGCGCGCCCAACACAACACGCTCCAACTCGACCGCTTGCGGCTGAACGTGCGCAAAGTTCGGGTCAATGGGCGCAGCGTTGCGCTTTCCATTATTCTTTCTATTATCTGGCATTTTTACTTCTCTTCTAATTTATTTCTGACGATATCAGCCATCAAATAAACGTCCTGTATCGTATAGTCGTATTTCTCAAAGACTTCAAGATCCTCTAAAAATCTACTGTACAAATCCTTACCATCTTCCGTGTCAAGTTTTGAATATCTTACAAAACACTTGATAGCGAAGTTATTATTTTGGCTCATCCAACAGCAAACACCTATATTATATATATCCTCCGGAGTTTGCTCCAGATTCAACTTTTTGTTCAATTCGCCCAGCTTGTGATAGAACTCACTGGCCTTCCAAAACTGCAAGTCCAAAAGATATCCCCATGACAACAAGCGCAAGACTTCTGGTTTGTCAGGGTACAGGTAGTAAAGCTCCTGCAAAATCTTCAAGCCTTCAGAAACCATGTCGGCCTTCAAGTAACAAGCAGCCAATTGCAACTTGACACTATCGGAAGGGTTCAACTTAAGAAGTTGCTTATAATATATAGCAGCCTCTTCATACAATTCCATCCCAGTCAAGCACCTTGCCAAAAGTTTCAGGATCCTTTCATCATTTGGTTTTAATTCCTCCAGCATCATGGCAATCGTGACTGCCTTTTCGTAATTTTTCGAGTAATTTACCAATGACAAGACCTTATAATATGCCTGCTCAACGGCACTATCTGTATCCAGTTGCATATCATGAACGCCAGAGAAGCAATCCAATCGCTGATAATCCTTTCTCTTCAAGAGGAAACGGGAAATTCTCAGTCTCATATCAAGAATTTCGTCCGAGGAGGCACAGATATCGTTTTCATACCAGAAACTCAAGAAATAACAAGGCGCTGTCTGGTCGTCTTGCTCAAAAGGATTGGTAAAAGGATCACTGAACGAAGACACTCGGAAGAAACGATACAAGTCCTGCAAATACATACGTCTTACGAAAGTTGCGTCATCGATACCATCCCTAAGAGGAGGAGTTCCCGCAAACAAGAAGTTCTCCTTCATCAAGGACTTGAGGGAAGGGGTAGAACTTACCGTCATCTCCATGCCGAAAGCGAAACTATACTTGTCGCTATCGCAGAATGGGCTGGAAGTCTCCAGGGTGTTCAAGAAAGTAAAGTCACCATCCAAGGTTTCTGCCACACGTGACAGGAGTGGATTCTTGGCATAAAATGGCATGAACCAATTGTAAAGGCTATGGAAAAAGCCGAAATTCTTCATGTGGGCGAAGCCACGGAAATAGATATCGCTACCGTCCTTCTCCATCTGGACCATGCGGAAGACACTCTGTTCCAACTTCTCGGCCTTTTCTTCCTCGATCTCAGGATGAATGATGTCCGACAACGAACTTTCCAACGGCTCATTATTCAATATACTCTTGATGGAGTTAGACTTCATGTTGGACAAAATGTCCTTATCCACCGTCATACCGTCTTTTTCCGCATCCATGGTGAATATGATCTGCTTCTGCAAGGCGACCAATTCTTTTCTCACTTCTTCAGAATCCAGCATATCAGAGACAATATCTTCTATTTCGTTTGCATAGAGGGGATCGTTGTAACATGAGGAAAATACCCAGCCTACCAAAGCACGTTGTTTCAAATCAACAGCAATGTCATCCATATTATAGACATCCCTGAGGAATTTGAACTTTTGGAGATCAAAAGTCAAGGAGCAAGCTAATGTAACAGCTGTGATGATCAATAACTTAGGCTTGATATCGATATTAGGATTTACAACCAGCTCATCAAAATAAGTTGTTGCCTTCTCATCCCACATCCAAGATACCAAGACGGCAGAAAAGGCGGTATTATAGGCATCAAGGTCAGAAGCCTTATCACACAGGAGTTCCTGGATTTCCAACAAGTTTACCTTACTTGCACGCTGCCTGGCTGCCTGCAAGACAGGACTCTCAGATACCGTTGCATCAAGCATGATATTCAAATAAGTCTTGATCATATACCAACGAATATCCAAATAAATACCCGTGCGCGAAGGGTCTTCCATGGAATTCGCATAACTGTCCAACAAGCGTTGGTAATCAGAACGTCTCGTATCCAACTCATCGAGCATGCCCGAATAAAGCGGATGTTTCTGTACGTATTTACGAACTACGGAAAAAAACTTGCAACCATTCATGTTGAGCAAGCAATCTTCCAATTCTTGTAGCATTTTCGTCAATTTTTCAAAATCATTTTCCATAAACTACTTAGAAGCTTTTATTAGATCTTTAGACCTAGGTGAAGAGGCATGATGAAATCTCATCTTTGGCAGCGCCTTGGATGTAGAGGCATCTATGCCACAATATTTTTTTAATAGACTTGAATAATAAGCACAGCCATTCTTGTTGATGCTATCCACTGCCATGTCGTAGGCCTTGAGGAACAAGTCCATCTGCTTTTTTCTAGCTGGCTCGCGAAGGGCTTTGCTCCTAAAAGCGAAGGCACCGAAGTTCAAATCCTTGTCACGACTGTCCATCAAGACGGGATTTTTCTCCATTCTCGCTTTCGTGGCTTGTGGCTCCGTCAAGAGCACGGCATCCATCTCATTGTTGAGCAGCATCTTCAAGCGGATGTTGACATCATTGATTTGCACACGATACACATCAAACTTCGGCTTGGCACTGTCAATGGCTAAATTCGCCAGATAATCTGTAGCGGAATAGCGGGTGATGGCTATCATCTTGTCCGATAATTGTTTCAATTCGGACACACGTGCCTTTCGATTGGTTATCAGTTGCCAATAGGTATTGGTAGCAATCGGGTAACTCAACTGCAAGCCTTTCTTTTCCAAATGCTTCGCACGTACCAAGTCGGTGATGCTTCCCTCTACCCTGCCACGCAACAAGGCCGTATCACAGTCCATCTGTGCCGTGAAGCACTTCAGATGGACAGACACACCCAATGTATCAAACAGCCTATCTTCGTGGGCGACAAAGAGCGGCAAACAGTCCAAGGTAGGCATGACACCCACCTTGAAGGAAGCCTTGTCCAAGCTATCAAGGCGAGTTTTCTCTGCCTTAGAAAGCCTCTTGCCCGACTTCTCCGAATGACTACATGCAGCCAAAACGAAGAGGACGGCACAAAAGAACAGCACTATCTGAGTTACTTTTTTCATATCATCTTTATTCTACGTAATTCTACGTATCTATTCTACGTACAACTATTATTTATTCTACGTACAATACCAGTCCCTTCAGATACTCGCCTTCCGGATGGTAAATATTGATAGGATGGTCGGCAGGCTGATGAAGTTGGTGCAATATTCTCACCTTTCTTCCTGCTTGCGCCGCTGCAGTAAAGACCGCATTTCGGAAATTGTCCTTGGTAACCACCTGCGAGCAACTGAATGTAAACAAGATACCGCCATGCTTAATGCGCTGCAAGCCTTTCACGTTCAAACGAGTATAACCCTTCAAGGCATTGCGCAAGGCAGCCCTGTGCTTGGCGAAAGCTGGTGGGTCTAGGATGATCAAATCATACTGTTGGTCGTGCTCGTCCAAATACTTGAAAGCATCCTCGCAATGAGCCTCATGGCGCTTGTCGCCAGGGAAATTGAGAGCAATGTTCTCATTGGTAAGTTCGATGGCCTTGGCGCTGCTATCCACTGAGTGAACCAACTTGGCATCACCACGCATGGCATACACAGAAAAACCACCTGTGTAACAGAACATATTGAGCACGCTCTTTCCCTTGGCATAATGCTCCAGAAGCGAACGGTTCTCACGCTGGTCAACGAAGAAGCCCGTCTTCTGACCTCTCAACCAGTCTATATGGAACTTCAAACCATTCTCCACAGCCACGTTGTCGGCATCGCCACCGAGTATAAAGCCATTTTCCTGTCTCAAGTCAGCCTTGAAGGGCAAGGTCGTCTCACTCTTATAGTAGATGTTCTTGATACGATCCCCCATCACGTCGGCAAGAGCCTCGGCGATTTCATTTCTATAGACGTGCATACCTACGCTATGAGCCTGCATCACAGCAGTCTCGCCATAGCAGTCGATGACCAAGCCCGGCAGGTTGTCACCCTCGCCATGAACCAGGCGATACGTATTGTTGGCAGGATTGTCAGCGATGCCGACAGCCACCCTCATGCGAAGGGCAGACTCCAGGCGAGAGCGCCAAAACTCACCATCAATCTCGATGTCGCGGAATGACAGCACACGCACAGCAATGGAACCTATCTGGTAATGTCCCACAGCGATGAAATCACCTTCGGAAGTAATCACCCTTATGATCTCACCTTCCTCGATGCCCTCGTCCATACGATTGATGGCACCAGAGAAAATCCATGGATGGAATCGTTTCAATGACTCTTCCTTACCTCTTTTTAAATATATTTTCTTATACATATTTCTATACATTTATGATTTTAAGACTGAACGATCAGCATGATTCCAAGACCGGACTATCAGATGAAGTCTCAGCAGAGGCATCCGACGGAACTACGGCAGGAGTTTCCTCTACGACAGGCTCGATAATCTCATAGTCGTGACATTCCTTCAAGCGCAAGAACTCATAGTACAGGCGAATGCAAGCCCACGCATCCGTAGCCGCATACAACTTCTGGGCATCCCTCAGCTCCGAGCCTTCCCAGTTGCTAAGTCGCTGGCTCTTGCTTATCTTCTGATGAAAGAGATTTGCATACAATTTCTGCAAGCTCATGTCGTCAATGCCAAACTGCTTTGCCATATCTTGAATCTCGATGAAAAGACCTGGCTCAAACTCAGCCCTGCGATGCAATTGGTGCAAATCGTCGTGCCAAGACAAGCCTACCTTAGGCACTTTCTTGTCGGTCAAGAGTCTAAGAATGGCAGGGTGCATACCCACTTTGTTCAAACGAAACAAATAGCACACTTCGAGCGTGCTCACCTGAAGCAAGCACACCTCGTACTGCACACCTCTCTTAAAAGAAGGGCGTGTCTCGGTATCTACCCCCAATATTTCCTGACCAAGCAAGAAATCAACAGCCTCCTCAACATTCTCTGGGGCATCGATCACCTTGATAGTCCCCTCGAAGAAAGCCCTCGGTAACTTGGAGATTTCATGTTTGTCGTACTTTTTGAATATTGTTTTCATTGTTATTTCACAAGTTTCAGATTGCAAAAGTACAATTATTATGTGAATTAACCAAATGTAAATCCATTTTCTATAAAAAATTAGAAAAATTAGCAATAAAAATAGTAGGTTTTTCGAATATTTTAGCTACTTTTGCAAGATAAATAATTCAAACAGAACAAAAATGGCAAAGAAAAAGACCGAACGTAAATCCAAGACCTTTAGCCAAGCTATTGGTTTAGAATATATTTTCAACAATACTATCACTGATTTCTTCCTAGGACTCGCATTGGTTTCCATCGCGGTTGTCATCATCATAGCCATGGTCTCCTTCCTGAGCACGGGCGCAGCCGACCAAAGTTACTTGGAAGACCTGAGAGCGGGAGAATGGACCAACAGCGAACATCAGTTCCAGAACTACTGCGGTTCCATAGGTGCCATCATCTCCTATTGGCTCATCGCCCAGAACTTCGGTTTTCCGGGGTTTCTGTTTCCTACGTTCTTCATCATCTGGGGACTGCAACTGATGCACGCCTACAAGATCAACCTTTGGAAATGGTTCTTCAGCATGATGATCGTCATGGAATGGAGTGCCATCACCTTCGCTAAGTTCTTGACGCCACTCACGCCCGGACTCATCTTCAACCCTGGTGGCAAGCACGGACTGTTCGTTGTCCAAAACCTTGAGAATGTGGTGGGAGCACCAGGCCTTACCGCCATCCTTCTCTTTACCGCCATCGCCTTCCTCACGTTTATCACGACGGAGACCATCACCGTGATTCGTAAGGCTCTCAACCCGATTGGCTATATCACCAGCAAGGTAAAATTCGAGATTACCAACCATGGACAAGACAAGGAGGGCGAAGAGCCTGATGCCATCGCGCAAGCTTACGCCAATGCCGAGAGCGGAAGACAGGACGAAACAGAGGAAGAGGAAAACACGGACGCAGCTCCTGCCTTCAAAGATCCAGAGCCTGCCAAAGTCATCGACTTAGACGTCACTCAAAATCAAGGCAAAGACAATACTGCAGCCGAAAAAGCCGAAGAAGAAAAGACTGAGAATGTCGCATCAGTAGTTGTTGGAAACGACGCCCAAGCTACCCAGACATCCTTCTTGGACCAGCAACGCAAACTTCGCATGGAGAGAGCGGAGGCTGAAGCACAAGAGAAGGCCGCCGCCGAACTTGCCTCACAGCATATTGGCATGGACATCTCCGTAGCTGCCAATGAGGAGCAAGCCACCAGCAACACCGTCAACGACCACGAACAGCTCAATACTCCTATCAATCCTAAGGAGCCTTTCACCAGATATAAGTACCCTACCCTCAACCTCCTGAAGAAATACGAGGACAATGGTGCCTATATCGACGAAGAAGAACAAATAGCCAACAAGAACCGAATCATCGAGGTCCTTGGCAACTTCGGCGTGCAAATCAAGACCATCCGTGCCACCGTGGGTCCAACCATCACGCTATACGAGATTCAGCCAGCCGAGGGTGTGCGTATCTCAAAAATCAAGAACCTGGAGGACGACATCGCCCTGAGCCTCGCTGCATTGGGTATCCGTATCATCGCTCCTATCCCTGGCAAGGGCACCATCGGTATCGAGGTTCCTAACGCCAAGGCAAACATCGTGAGCATGGAGAGCATCCTGAACTCCAAGAAGTTCCAGGAGACCAAGATGGAACTGCCTATAGCCCTGGGCAAGACGATCACCAACGAGGTGTTCATGGTCGATTTGGCTAAAATCCCTCACTTGCTCGTTGCCGGTGCCACGGGTCAAGGTAAGTCTGTAGGTTTGAATGCCATCATCACCTCTTTATTATATAAGAAGCACCCTAACGAGTTGAAGTTGGTGCTCATTGACCCGAAGAAGGTGGAGTTCAGTGTTTATTCTCGCATCGCCAACCACTTCATGGCTGCCGTTTCCGACGAGGAGGAGCCTATCATCACAGATGTCACCAAGGTGGTCAGAACTTTGAATAGTCTCTGTGTCTTGATGGACAGCCGCTACGACTTGCTCAAAAAAGCTGGAGCGAGAAACATCAAGGAATACAACCAGAAGTACATCAACCATAAGTTGAAGTTGACAGATGGACATGAGTACATGCCTTACATCGTGGTCATCATCGATGAGTTCGGAGACTTGATTATGACAGCCGGCAAGGAGGTAGAATTGCCTATCGCACGTATCGCACAGTTGGCTCGTGCCGTCGGCATCCACATGATCATTGCCACCCAGCGTCCAACTACGACCATCATCACGGGTAACATCAAGGCCAACTTCCCTGGTCGTATCGCATTCAAGGTGACATCAGCCATCGACTCCAAGACCATCTTGGACAGAACGGGAGCCAACCAGCTGATTGGACGAGGAGATATGCTCTACCTCAACGGCAATGAACCTGTGCGTGTACAATGCGCCTTCGTCGATACTCCAGAGATTGAGCGCATCAACGAATACATCTCCTCACAGCCAGGTCCTATCGAGCCACTCGAACTTCCTGAGCCAGCCAATGACGGCGATGGCGCAAACGGTGGTGGAAACGTGGATGCTCGCAACTTGGACCCATACTTCGAGGAAGCAGCCCACGCCATCGTACTCTCTCAACAGGGAAGCACGAGTATGATACAACGTAGGTTTAGCATCGGCTACAACCGTGCAGGCCGCTTGATGGACCAGTTGGAAGCTGCTGGTATCGTGGGAGCAGCACAAGGAAGCAAACCTCGCGAGGTACTACTCCAGGACGAGAACCAGCTCAACAACCTGTTAGCAGCTTTGAGAGGATAAGACATCGGTGAGTCCTATCTAAAGAAATACAGTAAAAGGAGAACTAAAGAAATACAATTAAAGGAGATTTAAAGAGACTAAGATTTCTTAAAGAATCTCTAATTCTTAAACTTTTCATGCTACCTTTGCATCTAAGTATGCAGACAAGTGCATGAAAAGTTTTTGTTGTATAATAAGCAGAAACGATAGTTATGACATAAGAACTATAGGACATAAGAAAGGAAATAACATAAAAGATTAGAAATATGAATATGAAAAAGATTCTTTCATTCGCATTCATGGCTCTGATGAGCCTTGGAACATTTGCGCAGACAGCACAACATGTGTTAGATAAGACAGCCAGCATCATCGGAAACAAGAGCGGTGCCAGCGCCAACTTCCAGATGTCAAGCAGCAAATATGGTTCTGCAAGCGGCACCATCGCCATCAAAGGCAACAAGTTTAGCGCACATACGCCACAGGCTACCGTCTGGTACAATGGCAAGACCCAATGGACTTATATGAAGAAGACCAACGAGGTCAATGTCAGCAATCCTACCCAAGCACAGCAGATGTCCATGAATCCATATACATTCATCAACATCTACAAGACAGGATACACCTCCACAATGAAGACTGTAGGCAGCAACTATGAGGTACGTCTCGTGGCACAAAACAAGAAACGCACGGTACAGGAGTTGGTTATCACCATTGACAAGAAGTCGTATATTCCATCCAAGATCAAGATGCGCCAAGGTTCTTCATGGAGCACGATTACCGTTAGCAACTTCAAGGCGAAGAATGTACCCAATAGTACATTTACCTTCAATAGCAAGGACTATCCTAGCGCAGAAATCGTAGATTTGAGATAATCGAGAGGTTTACACCTCATAAGACATATCGCAATTTAGCTATAAAAGCAAATAACAAATCCCAGCCGAGTATCATTTCGACTGGGATTTATTGTTGAAGAAGGATAGCTTCTCACTTATGCTCATTAAACATCTTATTATAACTCTTTCAACTTCTTGTAGAATCTTAGTTGCCCCCAACCTTGTTGGTTCAGCAAAGAAGGATGAGACAAGAGGATAAACTCTCGGAGGAGTATTTCGGGATGAAAGCTGGTCTGTTCGAAATAAGGCAGAATCTGAGTATCACACTCATAGATATTCTTGGCTTCAAAGGCACGCAACGTCTGGTAGCCCTTGTACTCCTGGAGCAAATCTGCACAAGATAGAGGTTTGCCACCAAAATACTTGAATGCCCAAACATCCACCTGATTGCCTTTGGCGATAATCTGTTCAGGACTTAAAGCCAGACTCCCGCTGTGATTGTCATCAGCAAAGATATACTTGGCATGGGCATCACGAAGCAAGATGCCCATCGTGCTCTGTCCACCAGGAACATACCACACACTTCCCATCTTGCGTTCCGTCAAAACAGACAAGCCTTCCGATAACTTGGCAGCCTTTGACTTCAATGAAAGGTACTCACGCTCTATTATCGAAAACAGAGAATCACCCTTTGTCCAAGCAAAGGGTGATTCTCCCAAGCTATAGGATTCTTCACTCTTCACTCTTCGTTCTTCACTTCCAAACAGTACTGCATAGAACTTAATCCATTCAGCCCGCCCCAAAGGAGAAGCCTCCATATAGTCAGCCGCCTCTATGATAGGGATGCCCAGTTTGTCAAGTTTTCCATATCCACCACTGTTTTCAAACGGAGAAATGACAAGGGCTTCAGGATGAAGAGCAATGATGCGCTCTATGTCAGGTTGCATACTGGAGCCGCAATCCACATATCTCTTGATATCAGGAATATTGATATAGTTGGCATCACAAACACCCGTTATAGCTTTCTTTGCATTAAGTTCATAAAGAAGTTGACAATGAGGCGCAGTAGTAATGATGCTGCTAGAGACAGGAGTGCGAACAATATCAACGGCACTAGTAATCCCCTTACCACCCATTTGATTACTTTCTTGCAATTTTGTCACAACCTTGTCACCCTCATTCCCCTTGGGAATCAAAAGATAACGATGCAGCACTTGCTTTTCTTTCCAAGGATTGGCGATGATAGCCTCGACATATCCATCGTGTCGAACCATCGTCAAAAGCTGTGAGTACTTAAGGGGAATCGTGTCGCCCGAGAGCTGATTACCTACAGATTGCTTATTTCCTTGGCAAGAAGCCAGGAGGGTTATCACCATCATCAGGGAGAAGAACCCTAGAAGTCGCTTCAAATATTTCATTTGCATAAAAATTGATTGCTATGTTTCTATTGCCGTGCAAAGTTAGCAAGATTTTATCAAATAGCAAAGAAACAAAACAAAAAAAGGTTTCCTGTGCCAGCAAATAAAACACCAGAAACCTTTTTCCCTTACGCTGCCTTCTTATAACCTATCAGTCCATACCAAAGAATCACGAACTCACAAGCTAGCGGCACAAGCCATGTGAACTGCCAAGAGCCAACGTAGTCGGCCACCAAGCCCTGGATAACCGGGAACACGGCTCCACCAAATACACCCATCATGAAGATACCCGATGCCTTGGAGGTGTATTCCTTCAGTCCATCGACAGCCAAAGTAAAGATGCAACTCCACATCACGCTATGGAACAATCCTACAGCTGCCATCAACCAAAGGTTTTCAGTGAACATGGAGGTTGTCATCAGCGCAATGGCTGCCACAGTAACGGTGAGGAGCATGGGACGAGGTGCCACATTCTTAAGCGATGCGGAAACCATTCGACCTACCAAGAAACCTCCCCAATAGAGTGTGGCAAGTAGAGCTGGCGATAGATCGTAACCTTGACTCATCAAGTCCATTGCATGGAGATTCATATTGTTGCCAATACCCACCTCAGTACCCACATAACAGAAAATGGTAATGACACCATATTTCAATTGGCGGAATGACCAGATGCTGCGTTTCTTTGCTGCGATATTCTGCACGTTAACATTATCTGTTTTTTCGCTAGAATCAACCTCTCTAGTTCCTTCGATGTCAGGCAGATTAGCCTTAGATGTACTCCACGTGGTAACTGCGATGATGAGCATCATCACAAGAAAAGGAAGAGTAAGTTGGTTGGCTGATACACTTTCGAGCGATACTCCAGCAAACATCACGCCCGTCACAAAGAATGGAGCAATAGTTGTTCCAAAGCTGTTTACGGCACAAGTGAAGTTCATACGCTGCACAGGCTGTGTGCCCGGCAATGGGTAAGCGGCGATGTAAGGATTGATAACCACCTGGAGCATTGCTGCCGAAGTACCCATCAGGTAGGAACCGAAGAGAAACACAAAGTAGCCGTAAGGCACAAAGTCCTGAGCAATATGCACGCCTGCCCCACCCCAATATTCGGCGATGACCGCCGAGGCGAGATAGAAGCCCAAGCCAAGTACCATTACTATCATCGAACGAACGAGTGTTGTCTTGTACCCCACCTCGTTGAGCATCCGTCCCGTTTTTGCACTATTGAGCAGGTAGCCCAGAAAGAAAGCAAAGGAGATGAGTGTGGCGAGCGAGTTCTTGGTAGCTGTTACCTCCGAGAGGAACGCCACCTTCAAGGGACCCTGACACTGTCCGTTGACCGTGGTCAGGAAGCCCACGATGAAGTATATGAATGTCAAGAGGAGGAAAGGTCCTGTGCTCTTGAGCGTAATCGAAGATTGTTTCATGATAATTCAGGAGTTTAAGGAGTTATAAAGTCAAAAGAAGGTAAGAGACAAGAAATCAAGGAGTTAAAACAAAGGAAACGTCTTAACTCCTTTTTCCCCTAGATTTACTGAAATTAAAGAATCTCTTTTTCCAAGACCTTCATCGCTCCCTTCTGCTTGATGTCCTCTACCATCTTCAAGTAGAGATTCACGAAATGAGGAGCAACCTTGAGATCGGTGCTGGTGAAAGCTGACACACCAAGAAAATCGATGGCATTGTCGCTCTCGATGAGTTTCCAGTCATCTACGGTGAGCCATGGGTCTGCCACCTCATAGGCTACACCCTTGTCATCCACCTTATATTTCAGATAGTGGCGATAAGCGGCAAAGAGATAAGCCACACGCTTGAACTCCACATCAGTGCGCTTGCCAGAAGCATCGTCGGCAATCATCTTTTCGAGATTTGGCATCACATAAACAGGGAATTTGGATGCGCCGTCGAAGCAGAGACGAGCCACCTGGTCGCTCACCATACGATTGCCGAAACGTTCTACGAGGCACTGCTTGTACGCCTCCAAGTCAGTGTCCTTAGGAGCAGGAACGTATGGGGTGATGTCCTCGTCCATGAAGGCGCGCACGAACTTCTTGATTCGCTCATCGTGCATGGCTGCATCTACCTTGCGATAACCAGCGAGGAAGGATGGATAAGAGAGCAATGTATGAGAAGCGTTGAGCAAGGAAAGTTTCATGTTCTCGAAGGCAGTCACATCGTCTGTCATCTGTGCGCCGACAGTCTCCCAAGCTGGACGACCTGCCACGAAGTTGTCCTCAACCACCCACTGGATGAAGTCCTCGCAATAAACAGGAGCCTCATCTTGGGTTCCATTCTGGGCATTCAAGCGCTCGATGTCCTCAAGACGAGTAGCTGGGGTGATACGATCGACCATAGAATTTGGGAAGGTGACGTTCTTCTCCATCCAAGCGAAGAGTTCCTTGTCCTGAGCCTCAACGAAAGTCATGAAAGCCTTGCGGGCAGTATCGCCGTTGTGCTGGAGGTTGTCGCAAGAGAGGATAGTGATAGGACCGTTGCCAGCAGCCTTGCGACGACGCAATCCATCGGCTACATATCCGAAGGCAGTGACAGGCTTGCTTGGGTTCTCTATGTCGTGAGCCACCTGAGCATTGTCGAGCATAAACTCACCCGTCTGACGGGAGATATTGTAACCACCCTCAGTGATGGTAAGGGTGATAATCTTGATATCTTTTGAAGCAATCTTCTGGAGGATTTGCTCCTGTTCCTCGATGCCCCAATAGAGTTCCACGAGGGCACCAATCTTATAGACATTGATGCTGTCGTCGCGTCCGCAAACGGTGAGAGTGTATTCTCCGTTCTGCTTCTTCAAGGCGTGGTAGAGGCGGTCGTCGCCTGGGAGAATCATCGCTCCACAGATACCCCAGTTCTGCTGGGTGTTGTTCTCCATGAGCTTGTTGGTCATGTACTCCAAGTGAGCACGATGAAAGTTACCAACTCCAAAATGCAGGATACCTGCCTTCACCTGATTGCGGTTATAAGAATAACCATTAACTTGATTTGCCATAATTGTATTTGATTGTTAGTTGTTATTAATTTTGCTTATTCCCTTTAGAAAGAGAGATGGCATCTCTTGAGAATCATCTCTTAGAAGAGACTCTTTTATCTCTTTAGAAAGAGTTTTTATCTCTGATTTCTGCCGCAAAGATATATCTAAATTCCAACATGGCAATACTTTTTTTTTGATTATTTCTTGCAAACGTTCCCGCAAACGTTTCCAATTTCTGCAAACGTTTGAAACCGCATGAAAGCCAAAAGAAAACCGTGTAATCCGTGCCTAAATATTAACATCCGTACCTATTATTAACCACAGCCTCACTCCCCTGTCGATTCCCTACATTTCATCTCAGTCTTCAGCACCACCTGTTTGTTCTCCATCTCCGGGTTGTTGATCTTCTCCATCACCAGTTCAGCAGCCTGCTTGCCCATCTCCACCAACGGCGGTTCCATGGTTGTAATCTGCGGCGATACGATGGTGCTCAGCTCCGTACCCGAGAAACCTGCCACGAAAACATCCTCCGGCACTTTCCTGCCCAAGGCACGCAATCGGTTCTGCGCTCCTATCGCCAAGGTATCAGTAAAGGCATAGATGGCATCAAATTCCACCTTATTATATATGAGCCTATCCACGGCATCAGCTCCGTCCTTGAAGGTCATGCCCGTCTTCACCACCAAGGCAGGGTCGAAGAGTTGAAATTTCTCCATCGCCTCCTTGTAGCCCAATCCTCGCTGATAGGCATTGTAGATGTCATCGGGACCTTGCAGATAGGCGATTCGCTTCTTGCCCAAGCGAATCAAGTGCTCCACCATGAAATAGGAGTCGATGTTGTCATCTACGAGCACCTGCGGCATGTCGAGACCATAAGGGATGCGATCGTAGAAGACGATGGCCATGCCCTCCTCGGCAAGTTGCTTGTACATCTCGATGTTCTTGCGATAACTGCAGAGGCTCACGATCAAACCGTCCACCATGTATTGCTCCATCATCTTCAGGTTCTCCAGTTCCCGCTCCGCACTCTCGTCGCTCTCCGCAATCATCACCTTCTGGTTACGCTTATAGAGCACTTCCTGTATGCCCTTGAGCACCTGCGAGGCATAAGGGGTATGCATCTCCGGCACGATGACACCCACGGTGTTCGTGCGCCCCATCTTCAGGTTCATCGCCACAGGGTTGCGCTTGTAGCCAAGGCGCTTCGCCTCCTCCACCACCATGTCTCGAGTCTCCTTGCGGATGTTCTTGTCATCGGTCAGAGCCCTGGACACGGTGGAAACCGAGATACAGAGCGACTTGGCTATGTCTTTGATAGTTACGTGTTTCATTATCATGTTCTTTTAGATTTTCCTTTTGTCATGCAAAGATATAACATATTTCTGAAATTCACTAGAAACTATGAGGCTTTTTTGCGTTTTTTATTTTATCCGCCATTGCAAACGTTTGCAGATTTTGGAAACGATTGCGGGAACGATTGCAGAGAACATTCGCTTTTTTTCTTATACGAACTATCGGGAATCCTATTATCTTTGCACAAGAAAAGCTGCACTCGGCAATTTGAAACCAAGCTTTCATTGAGCTCGTTTGCATTTTCCTTGCAACATCAATCAGACAAAAAACATCCTAACAATTTTAAAATAAAAACGAATAACAATATGGAAAAGAAACAATCAGTAATAGGTATCGGCGAGGCACTCTTCGATGTTCTCCCAGAAGGTAAGAAACTCGGTGGCGCTCCTGCCAACTTCGCTTACCATGTGTCGCAGTTCGGACTTGATAGCTGCGCCGTCAGCGCTATGGGCAAGGATGAACTCGGCAAGGAACTCGTCAACGAGCTTAACCAGCATCACCTCAACTACAACATAGAGCAATTGGACTACCCTACTGGCACCGTACAGGTATCACTCAACGACAACGGCATCCCTTGCTACGACATCAAGGAAGGAGCGGCTTGGGACAACATCCCTTTCACTCCTATCCTGGAAGAGAAGGCAAAACATTGCACCGCAGTTTGCTTCGGCTCCCTCGCTCAGCGCAACGAAGTATCTCGCAGCACCATCTATCGTTTCCTCGATGCCATGCCTAAGGAGAATGGCATCCTGAAGATTTTCGACATCAATCTGCGCCAAGGATTCTTCACCAAGGAAATCATCACCGAGAGCATCAAGCGATGCAACATCCTCAAAATCAACGACGAGGAGCTTATCACTATCAGCCGCCTCTTCGGCTATCCAGGCATCGACCTCGAAAACAAGTGCTGGCTTTTGATGGGCAAGTACAATCTGAAGATGCTCATCCTCACTTGTGGCGTAAACGGCAGCTACGTATTCACCCCTGGCGAGAAATCGTTCATCGAGACTCCGAAGGTGGAGGTAGCCGACACCGTGGGAGCTGGCGATTCCTTCACGGGTGCTTTCGTGGCTAGCATCTTGAAGGGAAAAACGGTAAGAAAGGCACATGAATTGGCCGTCAAGGTGTCGGCATTCGTATGTACGCAAAACGGAGCCATGCCCGAACTGCCAGAGGAGTTTACAAAATTATAATAGCTAGAAAACCATGAAAAGAAGAATTGTAGTTATAGTTTTGTGGATTGGAGCTTGCTTGGGAAATGCCCAGGCACAGCTCCATCTTAAAGCCAACCTGCAGAACAACCATCTTTGGCGTGGCATGGAAGTATCCGATGGCGTAGTGCTCCTCACCGACCTTAGTTATACGATGGCTCACGACCACGTGACCATAGGGCTCTGGGGCGGCTGCAACTCGGAAGGCTCATACAAGGAGTTCAATCATTACCTGAATCTGAAGGCTGGTGGCTGGGGATTCGCCCTCTGGGACACCTATAATTTCTCCCCTGCCGCTAAATATAATAACAAGGAGTATTGGAACTATTCTGCACATAGCACAGGGCGATTCCTAGATGCCACATTGAGCTATCGCTTCCAGGAGGAAAAGTTTCCGCTACTCCTGAGCTGGTCAACCGTCATCTTCGGTCGTGATCGCAACAGCGACAACACTAAGCAGAAATATTCCACCTTCGTCTATGCTGAATATCCTATCTACAAGAAGGACGGTTGGAAAGTGGATGCAGGAGTCGGTGGAGCCTTCGCCCTCAACAAGGCTGGCGAGGATGCCCACTTCTTCGGCACCACGGTAGGTATCGTACATGTTTCGCTGCAAACCTCCCACGACCTGAAGCTTGGCAACTACACCATCCCGGTATATGCCAAGGGCATGTGGAACCCGCAGAGCAACGAGAGCTACTTCCAACTAGGTGCAGAAATCATCCATTTTTAAAAGAAATCATCTATTTTCTTGAGATATTATTCACTTCTAAAAATACAAAACATCATGAACATCAAAGGATTTACTACAGGAGTACAGCACATTGGCATTCCTACCAACGACATCAACAAGACCATCGAGTTTTATGAGGCACTGGGCTTCAACATCGCCTATCGCACCGTGAACGGCGCAGAGGAAGTGGCATTCCTACAGCTCCACAACCTCATGATAGAGACCTATCAGAACTATCAGGCTAAAATGGAATACGGAGCCATCGACCACATCGCCATCGACGTAAAGAACATAGAAGATCTCTTCGATGAAGTAAAGGAATCTGGCATCTTCACCATGCTCGACAATCAAGTAAAAGGTCTTCCATTCTGGGAGAATGGCGTGAAGTTCTTTACCATCGAAGGTCCTAACAAGGAGAAGATTGAGTTCTGCGAGAAACTGTAATATCCGCCAGGGCGCACTTTTCTAGATGCAAAGATTACCCAGGGCGGTGCCTCGGGCTAGGGGCTTTTGGGTTTTCAGCCCAAAAGCTAACCATACAGATTGAAGATATTCAAATATACAGACTTAAGATATTTCTCACTTTTTGCCGATATTTGCCGATAATTTTGTACTTTTGCAGTCGGTTTGATAACAAATATCAACATTTCACACAAAAAGAGCAACATATCACATAAAAAATATATAGAGAAAATGAAGAATATCAGAGTTCCACTTTTAGGGAAAATCATTATCGCCATCATCCTTGGCATCGTGGCAGGCAACCTCTTCAACGAACCCCTCGTAAGAGCATTCCTCACCTTCAACGGCATATTCAGCCAGTTCTTGGGCTTCATGATACCCCTCATCATCATCGGACTCGTCACCCCAGCCATCGCCGACATCGGTCATGGCGCGGGCAAGCTGTTGCTAGCCACAGTGGGCATCGCCTTCGCCGACACCATATTGTCGGGCTTGCTGGCTTACGGCACGGGCTCCGCACTCTTTCCTAACATGATAGCCAACACAGCCCATGTGTCCATCGCCAAGCCCGATGAACTCAAGCCCTTCTTCGAACTCAAGATACCAGCCATGCTCGACGTGATGAGTGCCCTCGTGTTCTCCTTCATTGCCGGGCTGGGCATCGCCTACCAAGGCAGCCGAACCATGAAGAATGTGTTCTGCGAGTTCAAGGACATCATCTCTGGTGTCATCGCCAAGGTCATCATCCCCCTCCTGCCCCTCTACATCTTCGGCATCTTCCTCAACATGACGTTCTCTGGCGAGGCATACCGCATCCTCTTGGTCTTCGCCCAAATCATCCTCGTCATCTTGGTGCTCCACGTGCTGATATTGGTCTATGAGTTTCTGATAGCAGGCGGTTTGTCGCATAAGAATCCGCTACGCCTGCTCGTCAATATGTTGCCTGCCTACTTCACGGCATTGGGCACCTCCTCCTCGGCAGCCACAATACCAGTGACACTGAAGCAGACCTTGAAGAACGGCGTGACCGATGGCATCGCAGGCTTCACCATACCGCTCTGCGCCACCATCCACCTGTCGGGTTCGATGATGAAGCTTACGTGCTGTGCGCTCACCATCTGCCTGCTCAACGGGATGCCGCACGAGTTGCCGCTCTTCCTCAACTTCATCTTCGTGCTCGCCATCTGCATGGTGGCGGCGCCAGGTGTTCCAGGGGGAGCAGTGATGGCAGCCCTTGGTCCGCTGGCATCGGTGTTGGGCTTCAACGCCGACATGCAAGCGCTGATGATAGCCCTCTACATAGCGATGGACAGTTTCGGAACGGCATGCAATGTGACGGGCGATGGTGCCATCGCCGTGGTGGTGGACAGGATATTCAAGGGGAAGAAATAATGCTTTCGTCAGAAAAAGCGTGAACTTTTCTTGGATATTCGTTAGAGTGCGCCCAGCCTTCAAGAAGATCAAGGCTAGCCTCGACCAGTACGATGTCATCTACCTCGGCTACCCCAACTGGTGGAACTCCCACCCACGCCTCATCAACACCTTCATCGAGGCATACGGCTTGAAGGGAAAGACAGTCATCCCATTCATGACCTCCGGCGGCAGCGACATCAAGAACTCCGTCAAGAACCTCCGCAAGGACTATCCTGAGGTAAACTGGGAGGACGGCAAGCTGCTCAATGGCGCCACACAGGAAGAAGTGGATGCCTGGGTGAAGAAATAAACCGACTAATCATATGCGACCGTCCATACGAATGCGTTGAAATAGTGGCACTAGAGACTCTTTATTGCCACTACTCCACTTTATTGCCACTACTTCACAATAGTCGCCTTCGTAATGACTATATCATTTAATGGACGGTCGTTATTACCTTTGTCCGTAGCTACATTCTGAATCTTATCTACCACATCCATACCTTCGAGCACCTCGCCGAAGACCGTATAGCCTCCATCAAGATGAGGCACACCACCATATTTGATATAACCATCTATCACCTGCTTGTTGGGCAACACATAGACCTTGCCCTCACGTTTCTCCTTCTCCACGGTATATTCCATCTGGCGAGGAGAGAATTTCCTACCCCATGTGATGTAGAAGTCACAAGGAGCCGAAGCGAACTTGGGGTTCTCATCGTCACCCTCACGAGCCGCACAGAGCTGCCCCCGCTTGTGATAATACTTCGGATAAAGGATCTCGGCAGGAACAGTATAGGCCGTATCAAACTTTTCCTCCTTCAAGGGATTTACCTTGCGAGTGGTTGGGTCGCCCGCCTGCACCATGAAATTCTTGATGACACGATGGAAGATGCAACCGTCATAATAGCCCATCTTCACCCATTTCAAGAAATTGTCACGATGAAGAGGTGTGTCATTGTAGAGTGCCACACGGATATTTCCCATGGTAGTCTCCAACAAGACCTCATGGCAGGTTGTGTCCTGGTGGACAGCCGCCGTGTCGGCATCTATCGCAATACCCTTCAGCACGGTAACCTTCTCTGCGTTCATCACATCTTGCGCTACAGCATTCATGCCTAGGCATACAAAAGCCAATGCCGCAACTATCATTTTTATCTTCATAGTCTAAATCTATTAATTCAACATTCAACACACAACATTCAACATTCTAATTCACTGTAATGTGAAAGCATCCCTGGTTCACCTCATACTTGATGAGGCATCGGTCCTTCTCCCTGAAATCTCTCAGCACCTCGCTCAACACCCATTTCAAGGAATCGTTCCTCACCTCACGCCTTGGTTGACTAGCGGTCTGCACCGTCTTATACCTATTATAACATACGTCGAACGTAGTACCATAGAGATGGCAGGAATTTTCTGTTGCATTGCCATTGCGAGTTCTCAACTTGGCGACATCGTCTTTGGTACGCAGGATGCTTGTCACGATAATCTTATGCAAAGGGATTCCCTTGATTTGGAGCGAATCGAAATAAGCACGTCCGATGTCCTGCAAGAGCACCGAGGCACGTGGCACAAGATAGGGAATGCTGTTGTTCAACTTATCGACATAGAAGAAAGGATTGCTCCCCACATAAACCAGCTTCCCCTTGCTATGCTCAGCCTCCTCTCGGTTCTGCACGGGTTGCACACCATATTTATTGGCAGCGACAATCTGTACATCCTGTTGGTCCGGGAAAGTATTGCCGAAGTTGGGTACGGAGAAGATGCGATGCTTCACCTCTTTGCCGTCCTTGTCCAGGAAGATGGACGCTTGCCCTGGCTTGCAGACATCAGGCGCAGGACTCAATTGGTAATTGACCTCACAAGCATCTGTGGAGTCAACCACTTCCCCATCGGAAGACAAGGAGATGGAAGGCATAGACATTCGAGAAGCCGCCACTCCGGGGCAAACCAACCGGACAAATGCCAAGACCAAAACCACTACCACAAAGCCAAGGAGAAAGCGATTCTTAGGAGACATCGCCTTGACCTTGTCGAATATTCTTATCAGGACTTTATTTGATTTCATCACACTTTAATTATTATATGCTATATGCTACATGATTATATGTTACATGCAAGTTGTTATATGCAAGTTGTTATATGCAAGGACAAAAGTACATCATTTCTTTTACATCACAAAATTTTTTATCTCTTTTTCAAAATAAAAGTTACAATCCTCCTTAAAAAATGGAAGTTTCATTCATTTTGACGAACTTTTATATCCACAAGCTTGCATTTATATATCTATTAGCTGACAGATATATATTCGTAAGCTGACAGATATATAAGCAGTTCCACTCGCACATACATCCTAATGAATCCAAACAGAAAAAGGACGAGGATTATACAGCAAAAAGCTAGACCTCTATACAGCGAGAGCGTTACATTTATAATCTCCTATGTGCCAACACGTTACGAGCAAGATTTTTCTAATACATAAAACATATACATTTATATTTATTACATAATACGTATATGTGCGCGCGAGTTTATTTTTTCCCATTTTTCATCTCAAAAATAAAAAAAATGCAAGAAATTTGCTCAATTCACAGAAAAGTAGTACTTTTGCAAGCGTTATATAATCATTTAGTTTAAACTATTTCAAATTTTAAGTTTTGATAGAGAAGCATATAGTACTCGAAGATATTGACCCAGTGATGTTCTATGGGGTTAACAATACACACCTACAGATGATCAAGTCACTGTATCCTAAGTTGCGTATCGTGGCACGTGACAACGTGCTTCGTGTGCTTGGCGACGAGGAAGAAATGGCGAAAGCGGAGGAAGACATCGAGCAAATGCGCAAGCACTTGGCGAAATATAACATGCTTAACGAAGAGGACATCCTCGACATCGTAAAGGGCAAGCAAACCAAGGCCGACAGCGTGAAAGGCGTACTGGTCTATAGCATCAGCGGAAAGCCTATCAAGAGCCGAAGCGAGAACCAGCAGAAGCTCATTGATGCCTACGAGAAGAACGACATGGTCTTTGCCGTGGGACCCGCCGGCACAGGAAAAACCTACCTGAGCATTGCCCTTGCCGTAAAAGCACTCAAAGAAAAAACCGCCAAGAAAATCATACTCTCACGCCCTGCCGTCGAAGCGGGCGAGAAACTCGGTTTCCTGCCGGGCGACATGAAAGACAAAATCGACCCTTACTTGCAACCTCTTTATGATGCGCTAGAAGACATGATACCTGCCGTCAAGCTACAGGACATGATGGAGAAGCACATCATCCAGATAGCTCCCCTCGCCTTCATGCGAGGACGCACCCTCAGCGAAGCCGTCGTCATCCTCGACGAGGCACAGAACACGACTTCCCAGCAAATCCGTATGTTCCTCACTAGAATGGGTATGAACACGAAGATGATTATCACGGGCGACTTGACACAGATAGACCTGCCTCGCGAACAGCGTAGCGGACTGAAGGAGGCGCTCAAGATACTCAACGGCGTGGAGGGCATCGGCGTGGTGAAGCTGGGGCAAAAGGACATCGTGCGCCACAAGCTCGTAACCCGCATCGTCAACGCCTATGACAAGTACGACAAGGAGCGGGCGGTGAAAAGTGAAGAACGAAGAGTGAAGAGTGAAGAATCCAACAGTGTTTCCGACAAGAAATAAAGCTGTTGTCCCTTAACTTCCCGAACGACCGAAGGGAGTGATAACTTCACTTAACTTCTTTAACTTCCCCAAAAGAAGAGACTACAAGTTTTAATTTTTCAAAGTAATATAAAACAATGAAAGCATTAACAAAGACTGATTTCCATTTTGATGGACAGAAAAGTGTTTACCACGGCAAAGTACGTGATGTGTATGACATTAACGACGACATCCTCGTGATGGTCGCAACCGACAGAATCTCAGCGTTCGACGTTGTACTGCCTAAAGGTATCCCATTCAAGGGTCAGGTGCTCAACCAGATTGCAGCCAAGTTCCTGGATACCACGACAGACATCTGCCCTAACTGGAAATTGGCCACCCCAGACCCTATGGTTACCGTGGGTTTGAAGTGCGAAGGTTTCCGTGTAGAGATGATCATACGCTCTATCCTCACAGGTAGCGCATGGAGAGAGTACCAGAAAGGATGCCGTGAGATTTGTGGCGTGAAGTTGCCTGACGGAATGCGTGAGAACGAGCGTTTCCCAGAGCCTATCATCACTCCTACGACCAAGGCTGACGAAGGTCACGACATGAACATCTCCAAGGAAGAGATTATCGCACAGGGTATCGTTAGTGCCGAGGATTACGCCGTGATGGAGGACTACACACGCCGCATCTTCAAGCGCGGTCAGGAAATCGCCGCTAAGCAAGGCTTGATTCTCGTAGATACCAAGTACGAGTTCGGCAAGCGCGACGGCAAGGTTTACCTCATCGACGAGATTCACACACCAGACTCCAGCCGTTACTTCTACGCTGATGGCTACGAGGAGAAGTTTGAGAAGGGCGAGCCTCAGCGCCAGCTCTCCAAGGAGTTCGTGCGCCAGTGGCTCATCGAGCACAACTTCATGAACGAGCCTGGCCAGACCATGCCAGAAATCACCGACGAGTACGCAGAGAGCGTGTCAGACCGCTACATCGAGCTCTACGAGCACATCACCGGCGAGAAGTTTGACAAGGCGACAGAAGAAGGCGACATCGCAGCTCGCATCGAGAAAAACGTCAGCGAGTGGCTTGCCTCACGTAAGTAAATATCAATAATGTACAAGCAAGAACAAATCAAGCCCTATGAGGGAACAGGAGACAAGGGCAAGTTGGTGGAAGAGATGTTCGACAACATCGCCCCTACCTACGACACCTTGAACCACCGTCTCTCATGGGATATAGACAAGGGATGGCGCAAGAAGGCGATCAAGCGTCTTGCGCCCTTCTCTCCCAAGAAGATGCTCGACATCGCCACGGGCACGGGCGACTTCGCCATCCTGGCAGCCCAGATGCTACAACCGCAACAGCTCGTAGGAGCCGACATCTCGGAAGGCATGATGGAGATTGGCAGGAAGAAAGTGAAGCGAGAAGGACTCGACAAAGTCATTTCCTTTGCCAAGGAAGACTGCCTACGTCTCTCTTTTGCCAACGAGACATTCGATGCGGTGACGGCTGCTTTCGGCATACGCAACTTCCAAAACCTAGACCAAGGTCTGAGGGAGATGTGCCGAGTGCTGAAAAAAGGAGGACATCTTTGCATTGTGGAACTGACCACTCCGGTCTCCTTCCCGATGAAACAACTCTTCCACATCTATTCGCACACCGTGCTGCCGGTATATGGCAAATTGATATCGAAGGACCAAAGTGCCTATAGTTATCTCACCGCCACCATCGAGGCATTTCCACAAGGCGAGACAATGATGGAGGTGTTCAAGAAAGCAGGATTCGAGAAGGCAGAGTTCAAAAGGCTCACCTTCGGCATCTGCACCCTTTATTTTGCAACCAAATAAAAAAAGATATTAGTTATGGACAAGTATGGACTCATAGGTTATCCCCTGGGACACTCCTTCTCAAAAAACTACTTCAACGAGAAGTTTGAGAACGAAGGCATCGACGCCCAGTACATCAACTTCGAGATTCCTAGCATCAAGGACTTGACAGAGGTGCTGGACTCCAATCCCGAACTGAAAGGTTTCAACGTGACCATTCCTTACAAGGAAAAGGTCATCAGCTATCTTGACTACGTTAGCCCCGAGGCCAACGCCATCGGCGCGGTCAATGTCGTAAGAGTTGAGCACAAGGGCCAGGAAACCGTACTCAAAGGTTACAACAGCGATGTCATAGGGTTTACTCAGAGCATAGAACCATTCATCGAGTCTTTCCACAAGAAAGCCTTGATACTGGGAACAGGCGGTGCATCAAAAGCCATCAACTATGGATTGAAGTCTCTCGGACTGGAGACCGTATTCGTGAGTCGATACGAACGTCCTGGCACGATACAGTATGACAAGATAACACCAGATGTCATCAAGGAATACAATGTCATCGTCAACTGCACCCCTGTGGGCATGTACCCACACGTAGATGAGTGTCCACAACTCCCTTACGAGGCCATGGATAGCCACACCTTACTTTACGACCTCATCTACAACCCGGACGAGACCCTTTTCATGAAAAAAGGAGCCGCACACGGCGCAACCGTGAAGAACGGACTGGAAATGCTGTTATTGCAAGCTTTCGCTAGCTGGGACTTCTGGCATGGGAAAGAACAACTCTGATTGAGTTAGGAGTTAGAAGTTAGGAGCTTAAATTAGAAATCACTTAAAATCAAAATATAAAAAATGAGCAACAATCGCTATATGATGCGCGGTGTGAGTGCCGCCAAAGAGGACGTACACAACGCCATCAAGAACATCGACAAGGGTATCTTCCCACAGGCTTTCTGCAAGATTATACCAGACATTCTGGGTGGAGACCCTGAGTACTGCAACATCATGCACGCCGATGGTGCCGGCACCAAGTCAAGCCTCGCCTACATGTATTGGAAAGAGACAGGAGACCTCTCTGTATGGAAAGGTATCGCACAGGATGCTGTCGTAATGAACACAGACGACTTGCTCTGTGTAGGCGCTGTAGATAACATCCTGGTATCATCCACCATCGGAAGAAACAAGATGTTGGTTTCGGGCGAAGTAATCTCTGCCATCATCAATGGTACCGACGAACTACTCCACGAGATGAGAGACATGGGCATCGGCATCTACCCTACAGGTGGCGAGACTGCCGATGTTGGCGACTTGGTACGTACCATCATCGTCGATTCTACCGTCACTTGCCGCATGAAGCGAAGCGATGTCATCAACAATGCCAACATCCGTCCAGGCGATGTCATCGTAGGTCTTTCTTCCACTGGTCAGGCTACATACGAGAAGAAGTACAATGGCGGTATGGGCAGCAACGGATTGACCTCAGCCCGCCACGACGTGTTTGCCAAGTATCTCGCAGAGAAATATCCTGAGAGCTACGACCACGCAGTACCAGAAGAGTTGGTATATAGCGGTAAGTATAAGTTGACCGACGATGTGGAAGGTGCCCCTATCAACGCAGGCGAGCTGGTACTCTCCCCTACCCGCACCTATGCTCCAGTCATCAAGAAGTTGCTCGACGAGTTGCGCCCTGAGATTCACGGCATGGTACACTGCACCGGCGGCGCCCAGACCAAGGTGCTCCACTTCGTAGGCGAGGATTGCAAGGTTATCAAGGACAACATGTTCCCTGTTCCTCCTCTCTTCAAGGCCATCCATGATTGCTCAGGCACAGACTGGAAGGAGATGTACCAGGTATTCAACATGGGTCACCGCATGGAAATCTATGTTCGCCCTGAAGTTGCCGAGAAGGTCATCGCCATCAGCAAGAGCTTCAACATCGACGCTCAGGTGGTGGGACATATCGAGGAAGGCAAGCGCAGCCTTACCATCAAGAGCGAGTTCGGAACATTCGAATACTAAAAAAAATTATGGACAATAACAATATATTACAGAAGCTAGAAGGCTTAGAGAGCCGATACGAGGAAGTAAGCACCCTCATTACCGACCCAGACGTTATCGCCGACCAGCCACGTTACGTGAAGCTGACCAAGGAATGGAAAGACCTCGGCGACATCATGGACGCACGCAAGCGTTACATCAACTGCCTCAACAGCATCAAGGAGGCCAAGGACATTCTCGCCAACGAGAGTGACCCAGAGATGAAGGAGATGGCTCGCGAGGAACTGAACGAGAACGAGGCCTTGCAACCTAAACTCGAAGAGGAAATCAAGATTGCCCTGGTACCTAAGGACCCTGAGGACGCCAAGAATGTCCAAATGGAGATACGTGGTGGAGCCGGTGGCGACGAGGCTGCCCTCTTCGCAGGCGACCTCTTCAATATGTACAAGAAATTCTGTGAATCCAAGGGATGGACAGTCAGCGTGACTTCCGTTTCCGAAGGTGCCGTGGGAGGATACAAGGAAATCGACTTCGCCGTGAGCGGAACAGACGTTTATGGTACTTTGAAATACGAGTCAGGCGTACACCGTGTACAGCGTGTGCCAGCCACAGAAACCCAGGGACGTATGCACACATCGGCTGCGACAGTGGCTGTATTGCCAGAGGCTGATAAGTTTGAGGTGAACATCAACGAAGGTGACATCAAATGGGATACCTTCCGAAGTTCAGGTGCCGGTGGTCAGAACGTGAACAAGGTGGAGTCTGGTGTACGTCTCCGCTACCCATGGAAGAACCCTAACACTGGCGAGGTGGAGGAAATCCTCATCGAGTGTACAGAGACTCGCGACCAGCCAAAGAACAAGGAACGTGCCTTGAGCCGTCTCTACACCTTCATCCACGACCGTGAGCACCAGAAGTACGTAGATGACATCGCTAGCCGCAGAAAGAGTCTTGTATCCACAGGCGACCGCTCGGCAAAGATTCGCACATACAACTTCCCACAAGGTCGTGTCACCGACCATCGCATCGGTTACACCACCCATGACTTGAGTGGTTTCCTCGGAGGTAACATCCAGGATATGATTGATGCCTTGACGGTAGCTGAAAATGCAGAAAAATTAAAAGAAACAGAATTGTAGAATTATGAACCGCAAAGAATTAGTAGAACAGATTTTCGCCAAGAGAAGTTTCTTGTGCGTAGGTCTAGACACAGATATCGAGAAATTGCCTAAGTGCATCTTAGAAGATGAGGAAATTCAAGGAGCAGAATCCGAGTTGATTTTCAAGTTCAACCAAGCCATCATCGACGCCACCGCACCTTACTGCGTGGCTTACAAGCCCAACTTGGCTTTCTATGAGAGCCGCGGCGTGGATGGCATGATTGCATTCGAGAACACCGTAAAGTATCTCAAGATTCACTACCCTCACCATTTCATCATCGCCGACGCAAAGCGTGGAGACATCGGCAACACATCCAAGATGTATGCCCAGACATTCTTCAAGGAGTACGACATCGACTCTCTGACTGTGGCTCCATACATGGGCGAAGACTCCGTAAAACCTTTCTTGGAGTATGAAGGCAAATGGGTGATTCTCTTGGCACTCACCAGCAACAAGGGAAGCCACGACTTCCAGTTGACAGAGGACAAGGAAGGCACACGTCTCTTCGAGAAGGTATTGAAGAAAAGCCAGGAATGGGGCAACGACGAGAACATGATGTACGTGGTAGGTGCGACACAAGGCAGTATGTTTGAAGACATCCGCAAGGTGGCTCCTAATCACTTCTTGTTAGTACCAGGCGTAGGTGCCCAAGGCGGCAGCCTACAAGAAGTTTGCAAATACGGAATCATCAAGGATTGCGGCTTGCTCGTCAACTCTTCACGAGGCATCATCTACGCTAGCCATGACGAAGATTTCGCCGAGGTAGCAGGTCAGAAAGCCAAGGAATTGCAAGAGCAGATGGCAGCAGAACTGGAAAAGTTGGAAGATAGAAAATAGAAGTTAAAAGGCGCAAAGTTTCACTCATAAAGTGGCTTTGCGCCTTAAAAATGCTTGTTTGTTGCCGAAAAAAGCAAAATATTACAATAGAATGACAGGTATTTGAATCTTTTTTACTATATTTGCACTCAATAAGTGTTCTAAAAGCTATATCGTTCAGCTTGATGAGCTAATACAAAACAAAAAGAAAGACAATTTATGGAATTTACCGCTCAACAGATAGCCCAGTTTGTACAGGGCAAGGTAGAAGGTGATGAGAATGCAAAGGTAAACACCTTCGCCAAGATAGAAGAAGGTAAGGAAGGGGCGATTTCGTTCCTTTCCAACCCTAAATATACTCACTATGTATATGACACGAAGTCATCCATTGTCCTCATCGACGAGGCAGTGGAATTGGAGCATCCTGTGAGTGCCACCCTCATCCGTGTGAAAAACGCATACGAATGTGTGGCAAAGCTCTTGCAGATGTATGAGTCCATGAAGCCTAAGAAGACAGGCATCGACCCTTTGGCTTTCGTGTCTCCTAAGGCTAAGGTAGCAGAAGGGGTCTATGTGGGTGCATTCGCATACATCAGCGATGGTGCCGAGGTAGGCGAAGGGAGCCAAATCTATCCTCATGCGTATATCGGCGAGGGTGTCAAAGTGGGGAAGAACGCCCTTATCTACCCTAACGTAACGGTATATCATGGTTGTAAACTGGGCGACAACGTAACCCTCCATGCAGGTTGCGTAATCGGTGCAGACGGTTTCGGCTTCGCACCTGGTCCAGAAGGCTATGACAAGATTCCTCAGATTGGTATCGTCACCATCGAAGACAACGTAGAGATCGGCGCCAATACTTGCGTGGATCGTTCTACCATGGGTTCTACTTACGTAAGAAAGGGTGTTAAACTTGACAACCTCGTTCAAATCGCCCACAACACCGACATCGGCGAAAATACAGTCATGTCTTCGCAAGTGGGCATCGCTGGAAGCACCAAAGTGGGACAATGGTGTATGTTTGGCGGTCAGGTAGGTATTGCTGGGCACATCACCATCGGCGACAAAGTATTTTTGGGTGCTCAAAGTGGTGTACCAGGAAGTCTGAAGAGTGGTCAGCAGCTCATCGGCACTCCTCCTATGGAGCAACGTGGTTACTTCAAGTCCCAGGCGATATTCCGTCGCCTGCCAGAGATGTACAAGGAACTTAACGAGCTGAAAAAAGAAATCGAAGAACTGAAGAAAAATAAATAGAAATATAATTATAGGTTATTAGGCACGGATTACACAGAGGCTAGCGCCAAAGAGCAATTCTAAGAAACGGACGTGAACCCAAGGAAATACGGACGGAAAGCCGAAGGGAAAAATCCGTGTAATCCGTGCCTAAAAAAATAATTGAATTATGTCAAAACAGAAAACACTGAAAGGTAGTTTCTCTCTTTGCGGCAAAGGTTTGCACACAGGTTTGAGCCTCACGGTAACATTCAATCCTGCACCAGAGAACACCGGCTATAAAATACAGCGTATAGACCTCGAAGGTCAACCAACCATCCAGGCTATCGCAGAGAATGTCGTAGAAACCCAACGAGGCACAGTCCTTGGCAAGGGCGACATCCGTGTGAGCACAATCGAACATGGTATGTCTGCGCTCTATGCGCTTGGCATCGACAACTGCTTGATTCAGGTCAATGGTCCGGAATTCCCTATCCTCGACGGCTCCGCAGCTATGTACGTGGAGAAAATACAGAGCGTAGGCATCCAAGAGCAGAACGCTGAGAAGGATTACTACATCATCCGCCACAAGATAGAGGTTAAGGATGACAACGGCTCTGTCATCACCATTCTCCCAGACGAGGACTTCTCTATCACGGCGATGTGCTCCTTCGAAAGCAAGTTCATCAACAGCCAGTTTGCCACGCTCGACAAGATGGAGACCTACATCGACGAGATAGCATCTGCTCGTACTTTCGTCTTCGTACGCGACATCATGCCATTGCTCCAGGCAAACCTCATCAAGGGTGGAGACCTCGACAATGCCATCGTCATCTATGAAAGGCAAGTGCCACAAGAGCAACTTGACCAGCTCGCAGACCACCTCAAGGTTCCTCATATGGATGCCACTAAGTTGGGTTACATCCAGCACAAGCCTTTGCAGTGGGAAAACGAATGTACACGACACAAACTCCTGGACATCATCGGCGACATGGCCCTCATCGGCAAGCCAATCAAGGGACGAATCATCGCCACACGCCCAGGACACACAGTGAACAATAAGTTCGCCCGTCTCATGCGCAAGGAAATTCGCAAACACGAGGTACAGGCTCCTATCTACAACCCTAACGAGGCTCCTATCATGGACAACATCCGCATTCGACAGCTCCTGCCACACCGCTACCCTATGCAGCTGGTAGATAAAGTCATCGCCATGGGTCCTACCAGCATCGTGGGCATCAAGAACGTGACCGCCAACGAACCATTCTTCACAGGCCACTTCCCTGAGGAGCCAGTGATGCCAGGCGTACTTCAGGTAGAGGCCATGGCGCAATGCGGAGGATTGCTCGTACTCAACCAATTGGAAGAGCCAGAACGCTGGAGCACATACTTCATGAAACTTGACGACGTGAAGTTCCGGCAGAAGGTAGTACCAGGCGACACGCTCCTTTTCCGTGTGGAATTGTTGGCACCAGTACGCCACGGCATCAGTTCAATGAAGGGATATATGTTCGTCGGAGACCAAGTCGTAGCTGAAGCAACCTTCACGGCACAGATTGTAAAAAACAAGTAAAACAATTTGTAAACAAGTAATACAATAATTTATGAATCAAATAAGTCCATTAGCATTTGTACACCCAGAGGCAAAGCTCGGTGACAACAATATCATCGGTCCATTCTGTTACATCGACAAGGATACCGTCTTGGGCGACAACAACGTATTGCAAAACAGCGTCACCATCAATGTGGGTGCTCGTATCGGCAACAACAACGAGATATTCCCTGGAGCCAGCATTTCCACCAAGCCACAGGATTTGAAATTCAAGGGCGAGGTGACAACTTGTGAAGTTGGTGACAACAACAGTGTCCGTGAGAACGTAACCATCTCTCGTGGCACGGCTTCCAAAGGCAAGACGGTCGTAGGCAGCAACAACCTCTTGATGGAGTGCGTCCATGTAGCACATGACTGCGAACTCGGAAGTGGACTCATCATTGGAAACTCCACCAAGTTTGCTGGCGAAGTCATCGTTGACGACAAGGCGATTGTCAGTGCCAACGTACTTGTGCATCAGTTCTGCCATATTGCTGGCTATGTGATGATTCAAGGAGGTTGCCGTTTCTCCCAGGACATACCACCTTACATCATAGCAGGCAAAGAGCCGACACGCTACTGCGCCTTGAACCTCGTCGGTCTTCGCCGTCGTGGTTTCAGCAACGAAGTCATTGAGAAAATCCACGAAGCTTATCGCCTGCTCTACAGCAAAGGCGTGCTGAAGGAAGGTATCGAGGAAATCAAAAAGAACCTAGAGATTACCCCTGAGATACAATACATCATCGACTTCGTTGAGAACTCTAAACGAGGCATTATCAGATAAAGGTAAAAGTAAAAGGGGAAAAAGTAAAAAAGCATTCTTGTTTGAGCCACAGAAACCAAGCAGGAATGCTTTACCTTTTTTAAAATAGCAACGTTTTATTAAAAAACAAAAATGAAATGAAGACACTAGTTGTAGTTCTTGGTCCCACAGGCGTAGGAAAGACCGAACTTTGCCTAACATTGGCAGAGCGACTCTCCACACCTATCATCAATGCGGACTCGCGCCAGATATTTGCAGAAATACCTATTGGAACGGCTGCACCTACGGAAGAACAACAGCGACGAGTGAAACATTATTTCGTGGGAAACCACCATATCACAGACTATTACAGTGCAGCACAGTACGAGGCGGACGTCATGAAACTACTGGAAAACGAGATATTTCCAGAGCATGACGTGGCATTGCTCACTGGGGGCAGCATGATGTACATAGATGCGGTATGCAAAGGAATCGACTACATACCGACCGTGCGTGATGACATCCGAGAATGGATGAAGAAAAGATTGGAAGAGGAAGGTTTGGACACCCTGGTTGAGGAGTTAAAAGAGAAAGACCCCGAGCATTGGGCCATCGTAGATAAAAAGAACCCAAGACGTGTGGTGCATGCCTTGGAAATCTGTCATCAAACAGGCAAGACATACACCTCCTTCCGCACAGCCAGCAAGAAAGAACGTCCTTTCCGAATCATCAAGATTGGTCTGAACCGTGACCGATCCGAACTCTATGACCGAATCAATCAACGAGTGCTCATGATGATGGACGAAGGACTGGAGGAAGAAGCACGCCGAGTATATCCACAGCGAGGCTTAACTTCGCTTCGTACAGTAGGTTACAAAGAAATGTTCGCCTATTTCGATGGAGACATAGACAAGGCGGAAGCCATACGCCAGATACAATCACACAGTCGCGAATATATGCGTAAGCAACTCACCTGGTTTAAACGAGACGCAGAGATTAACTGGCTGCATCCAGAAGACAAAGAAGGATTATCGCTCTTAATGAACCTTAACAACTTATAAAAAAAGGAGCGAATGATGATTTTTCAAATATTTATTGTACCTTTGCATCGTCAAGAAGTAATCATAAAGGAGAATAAGAATCATTCGTTAGAAAAAAGAATTAATTCAAATAAGATATATGAAAAAAATCAAGACAATCTTTGCCTGGACATGGCAAAAGTTCAAAGCTTTCTGGCCTTGGTACAAGCATTTGTATCAAGGTAGAGCTTGGTACACCAAGACTTGTGTTGCTTTCATAAGCTGCATCGTAGCATTCATCTTATATCTGGGAGCTGTCGATATCAACTTTCTTTGGCTCTTCGGAAAGTCACCTGGCTATTTCTCGGGCATCATGAACCCACAGACTAGCGAGGCATCAGAAATCTACAGCGCAGACGGAAAGCTCATCGGCAAGTACTTCAACGAGAATCGTACCCCGGTGAACTACGAGGATGTCAACCCAGATTTCTTCAAGGCATTGGTAGATACAGAGGATGAAAGATTCTACAAGCACCTAGGCATCGACCCTATCGGCTTGTTTGGTGCCGTAAAAGATGCCGTACTCCACCACGATGCCCGCGGAGCTTCCACCATCACACAGCAGTTGGCAAAGAATATGTTCCGAGTTCGCTCACAATATTCCACCGGTTTGCTGGGCAAGATTCCGGTACTCCGAATATTGATCGTCAAGAGTAAGGAGTGGATTATTGCCGTGAAATTGGAAACGGTCTATAGCAAGAAAGAAATCATCACCATGTATGCCAATACCGTTGATTTCGGATCTAACTCTTATGGTATCAAGACTGCTGCCAAGACATATTTCAACACGACTCCAGCCAAGATGACTACAGATCAAGCTGCCGTCTTGGTAGGTATGCTGAAGGCAACAACCTATTACAACCCTCGCACGAATCCAGAGAACAGTTTGGCAAGAAGAAACACCGTATTATATAATATGGTAACACATGGAGACCTCTCCAAGGAAAGATTTGACCAACTCAAGCAAGAGCCTATCAAGCTGGACTTCAAGGTGGAGGAAAACTACGACGGACAGGCCAAATACTTCAGAGAGGCAGTTGCCAACTACCTGAAGGGCTGGTGCAACGAAGAAGGTTACGACCTGTACTCCAGCGGTTTGAAGATATATACCACCATCGACACACGTATGCAGAAGTATGCAGAAGATGCCGCCAGGAAACAAATGAAACAAGTGCAGCAAAACTTCAACAATCACTGGGGCATACACCGTAACATGGCTGGAGAAGGCAAATGGTTGGGAGAAGACCCATGGCAAGATGAGAACCACAAGGAAATACCTAATTTCATACAAGGCATCGCAGAAAGACAAAGTTTCTACAAAGACCTCGTGGCTCGTTTCCCAAATAACCCAGACTCAGTAAACTATTACTACAAGGAATGGGTTCACCCTGTCAAGGTGTTCGACTACGACAAGGGTACTGTCACAAAGATGATGACATCCGAGGATTCCATCAAGTACATGACCACATTCATGCACTGCGCTTTCGTAGCCATGGAACCAGAGTCGGGTGCAGTCAAGGCTTGGGTCGGAGACATCGACTTCGACACTTGGAAGTACGACAAGGTGACAGCAGAACGCCAACCAGGTTCAACCTTCAAGCTCTTTGTCTATACAGAGGCCATGAACCAAGGTTTGACTCCATGCGACAAGCGCAGAGACGAGTATATCTCCATGGATGTGTATGACAAGAAGAAGCACGAGATGGTCAAATGGACGCCATCGAATGCCAATGGCTCTTTCTCTGGCGACTCCGTGCCACTGAAGAGTGCATTTGCCAAGAGTATCAACTCTATAGCCGTTAGACTGGGACAGGAGATGGGAATCAAGAGAATCATCGAGACCGCTCAAAAAATGGGTATCAACAGTCCGTTGGATGACGAACCATCATTGGCTTTGGGTTCTAGCGATGTCAACCTCTTGGAAATGGCAAATGCCTATTGCACCATCGCCAACAATGGTATGCACCACGACCCTGTATTGGTCACCAAGATTGTAGATCGTGACGGAAAAATAGTATATGAGGGTCCATCAACATCCGAACAAGTGATTCCATATAAGAGTGCATTCCTTATGCAACAACTTCTCAAAGGAGGTATGACAGAGCCTGGTGGTACTTCACAAAGTTTGTGGGGATATGTAGGCAGCTACAAGGACACCGAGTTCGGCGGAAAGACCGGAACCACCAACAACCATTCAGACGCATGGTTCATGTGTGTAAGTCCTAAGCTAGTAGTAGGCGCATGGGTAGGTGGAGAATACCGATGCATACACTTTAGGACAGGTGCATTGGGACAAGGTTCCAGAACAGCCCTTCCTGTTTGTGGATACTTCTTACAAGCCTTGTTCAAGGATCCTAACTTCAAAGAATACCATGGCAAGTTTGAGAAGCCAAAGGACGAAGACATCACAAGGGATATGTATGAATGTGCTAGCTACGTACCAAGACCTAGGGTAGATACGACAAGGGTAGATAGTGCCGCCATGAACGAGGAAATCATCCTCGATGAAAACGGAAACCCAATCATCCGAGAAGTACCTACGGGAGAAACTAACGAAACTAGCGACAAGAAAGGTGAAGAGAATGGCGAAAAGAAGGAGAAGAAAGACAAGAAGAAAGCTAAACCTTCAGAGCAAGTCATCAACTTCGACGACCTATAACATACCACTTTATACCAAATAAAAGAACAAAAAGGATAATCGGCGACTTCACAAAAGCAGAAGCCGTCGATTATCTTTAATCACCCAAACTACACCATGGCAGATAAGATAGACTTGGAAAATGACGAATTGCAAAACGCCTTGCAAATCATACAATATACGCAGCGTTCACTTTTCTTGACAGGAAAAGCTGGGACAGGAAAATCTACCTTCCTACGATACATTGCGGCGCACACAAAAAAGAAGCACGTCGTGTTGGCACCTACTGGAATTGCTGCCATCAACGCAGGCGGCTCCACCCTTCATAGTTTCTTCAAACTTCCATTCTATCCCCTACTTCCCAACGACAGCAAATATAGCGTCAGGAATCTAAGGAATACCATGAAGTACAACTCTGAAAAAATCAAACTCTTAAGGGAAGTAGAACTGATCATCATCGACGAAATCAGCATGGTGAGGGCGGACATCATCGACTTCATAGATAAGATACTGAGAGTATATAACCGCAATATGCGTGTGCCGTTCGGTGGCAAACAACTTCTTCTCGTGGGAGACATCTACCAATTGGAGCCCGTAGTCAAGGAAGACGACCGAAAGCTGCTGAGTCCTTTTTATGCCAGCAGTTTCTTTTTCGACGCAAAAGTCTTCAAGGAATTCCAACTGGTAAGCATCGAACTGAAAAAGGTATATCGCCAAAGCGACCCGACCTTTATTCATATCCTAGACCATATCCGTACCAGTCAAGTGGGAAATGCCGACTTGATGCAACTCAATCAGAGAGTAGGTGCCCAACTAGACGAAAGCGACTCCAAGTTGGCCATCACCCTATCGACAAGAAGAGACACTGTGGACTTCATCAATGAGAACAAACTCAAGGAATTGCCAGGAGATCCAACTCTATTTAGGGGCAGCATCGAGGGGGAATTTCCTGAGAGCAGCCTTCCGACCCCCATCGAACTATACCTCAAGACTGGGGCGCAAGTCATTTTCATCAAGAATGACATTGACCACCAGTGGGTCAACGGAACCCTCGGCACCATCATAGGTTTTGACGATGACCAGGACAGCAGAATCTACGTGAGAACCGAAAACGGAGATGATGTCATGGTAGAACAGGCGGCATGGAGCAATATGCGCTACCACTTCAATGAAACAGAAAAGAAAATAGAAGAGGAGGAAATCGGAAGATACACCCAATATCCCATCAGACTAGCTTGGGCGATAACAGTACACAAAAGCCAAGGCTTGACCTTCAACCAAGTGAAAATCGACTTTACAGGAGGTGTCTTTGCAGGAGGCCAGACCTACGTGGCACTCTCTCGCTGCACAAGTCTGGAAGGTATAAGTCTGCAAGAACCCATACGTCACAACGAAGTATTCGTGAGAAATGAGGTCAAACAGTTTGCACGCCATTACAATGACCGCAACATCATCAACACAGCCCTAATCCAAAGCAAGGCTGACAAACAGTACCACGATGCTGCCGTAGCCTTCGACAAGGGCGATATGCAAGGAGCTCTGGACAATTTCTTCTTGGCCATACATAGTAGATATGACATCGAAAAGCCTATTGCCAAGAGATTTATCAGAAAAAAACTCAATGTCATAAATGAACTGAAAGAAGAAAACGAGCGCTTGAAGGACATCATCAAAAAAGAAAAGGAAGAAAACAAGAAACGCAAGACTTTCTTGAAGAAGTTGGCCACCGAATATCTCATACTCGGTAAAGAGTGTGAAAAAGAAGATATGAACGATGCTGCCATCAACAACTACAAGAAAGCACTGGAGCTCTGCCCCGAGCATCCTGAAGCGAAACGAAGGTTGAAAAAATTGTCTAAAAAATGATTCCAACCTTACAGCAATATATAATCCATCCCCTAAAAAGGACAATGCTTTATCATAAAGCTTGCAAACTGCAAGAAAGTAATAATTAGTAATAAAAAAAAAGCCGAAATTTTGCACTTCGGCTTTTTTGTACTATCTTTGCATACATGAAAAGAAGAAAACTTAGAAAGAATCGCATAATCGTTTGCTGCCTGATACTTTGCGCAGTTATCACATTTCTGTTTCGTGGATGCTTCAAGGGCATTGCACCACTTGAAGAAAAAAAAGATACCGTGCCACCGATGCATCTCAATGACACGCTCAGCAACAGCATGAGCGAAGGAGGAGCATACCATGAAATGGACTCCTTAGTGGAACGTTATCTTAAACGCTGGGAAATCAATGGTGCGCAACTTGTCATCACACGCAACGACTCCCTACTCTACGCCCGAGGATTCGGATATGCAGACAAAGAGAAAGGTATCAAAATGGAACCTAACATGGTAATGAGATTTGCCTCTGTATCAAAACTCATTACTGCCGTAGGTATCATGAAGTTGCAAGAGATGAAGAAGTTACGCCTAAGCGACAAAGTCTTCGGTCCTAAGGGTATATTGACTGATACGACTTATAGCAACAGCATCAAAGACCCAAGGTATTATGATATTACAGTAGAACAACTACTTAGGCACAACGCTGGTTTTACCAATGGAGCTGGCGACCCGATGTTCTCCACACGTTACATCATCATGCAAAACCATCTGACCACACCGCCTGATCACAAGACGTTGCTTCGAATACTTTTGAAACGAAAGTTGGGTTATACACCAGGACAAGGCAGATGCTACTCAAATCTAGGCTACATGATACTCTCTGAAATCATCACCAAGAAATCGGGGATGAAATATGCAGACTTCATGCAGAAATATGTACTGAATCCCGCTGCTTGTTTCGACATGCACATCGCAGGTACATATTACAAGGACAAACGACCCAACGAAGTGAAGTATTATATGCACCAAGGTTCGGTGAATGTATTGGAATACAACAATAGCGGCAGAATGGTGCCACGCTGTTACGGAGAGAACGACGTTCCTCGATTAGAGGGAGCAGGAGCCTGGTGTGGTTCAGCTGCAGAACTGTCACGACTCATTGCATCCATAGATGGATTGCCTCATGTCAAAGACATCATCAGTGCCAAAAGTGTTGCCATGATGACACAAGAGCAACCTGACCACAATTTCTCCCTGGGGTGGAATTTCACCGCCAAGGGAAAACCATGGATTCGAACAGGTTCGCTATCGGGCACATCCGCCCTTGTCCTGAAATACCCAGACAACCAATGTTGGATTCTCATCACCAACACATCAACATGGAAAGGACATGGTTTTTCAAATGACACTATGGCGTTCTTCGAGAAACTTAGGCAAAAGTATATGGCAAATATGCCGAAGAAGGATTTATTCGAGGCACATAAAGATAAAAAGAATAGCAAAAAGTAATATATTCTACCAGTTAAAAAACAAAAAGAGGGTGTATCATAAAATTCGCTCAGAAAAAGCAATCAGCTATAATCTGGACTTATGACACACCCTCTTTGTATTATATTTTAAGAATAGCAACAAGCTTATTCTTTTCTTTTCCAAATCTTCGTCACTTTACGACGGATGGCAACAACGTTAAGAACAGAAACGATAAAGAACAATGCCAACCCCAAGCCTATGGCAGGCAACAAGCTACCATCCTCGATGTCAGGATAAAGAGCCTCGATGAAATCCATGTAATAACCACGGACAAAGAAAAGGATGACCCAAGCAATCACCAAGACTGACACATTCAATCCCATCGTCAAAATCTGGTATGGCTTAGAAACATCGGATGGACTATATCCTATGAGCAATAAGTTTTCCAACTTCGAAGAGTTCTTCTGCACCAAGAGATAGATACTCAACATCAAAATGTAGAAACTTAGAACAGAGATTATCAGACCGATCACCATCACCATAGAGACAATCATGCGTAAGAAATACGTTGTTTTCTCCGCATCAAGCTTGTCCGTCTCTACCTCATAGCCATTGGCATCCAGATATTGGGAAATATTCTCGTCAGCTGGATTTCCCACCTCTACAATCAATCGTGTAGGATCACTATGGTCATCAGGGGCAAACTCCTTGTTGCTCCAATCCATGAAAGCCTGTGGAACAAGTATGGTATTCAACCTAGAAGAAAAGCCTATGACCTTACCCTTAAACTGCTCTTTCTTTCCTCCAGCCTGTACGAAAATATGAAAGTCTATCATAGCCATCAAGCCATCACTAATCTTTGGCAAAGAATGACTTTGGGCAAAACCAAAGTTATACATATTGATATAGGTACGAGGCAAGATAATAGGAACTTCCTGGGAACCGGGCTGATAGGTCCAATCCTTCAAAGGAACATCAACAAAAGCATCTGGTACACTCTCAAAAAACAATTCCGAGTTGAGTACGTTCACCCCATTGACTCCCATGGAAGCATCTACCTTATATTCGGTGGAAGTAAACTTACCAATCTTCTTTACAAACTTCTGAGAAGAAACATCATCGATTTCACCTGCAGAGAAAGTGTTTGTTCTACCACTGATAGTGTTGCCCATACCGATTTTCTTACTCATAATCAGATAATCGGCTTTCATAAAACTATCTTGCTGAGTAAAGACAGGCAAGACATCCTGATAGAACTGAAAACCAAAGAGAACTATCAACATACCAAAGAGATTGGCAAAGGCAAATCCAGCAAACTGAGGTATGCTAATGTGCTGTCGCAGTAATTTCCAAACTAATTTCATAAAAAACATACGCTACATAAGCGCACTCCTATTTTTTATAATTCCTTTTTCTAAAAAATTCTACTAAATAGATTTAATTATCTAGACTAAAAATCTAGCGATATGTCAAGAACCTTTCAGGTTGATCAGTATCACAACCTGACAATTTGCTCATATGACAAATCCATATGCTTGCCGATGCTGGTGACAATGACACCAGCCCCCTGTCGTTTAGCTTCGGTCATCATGATGTCACCCATGATGCGGGAATTGTTGTCGTCCAAGTGACTGATTGGCTCATCTGCCAAAATGAAGTCGAAAGGTTGACAAAGAGAACGAATCATCGCCACACGCTGTTGCTGTCCAAAGGACATTCGTCCTATTTTAGCATCGACCTTATCGGCGATACCCAATCGGTCAAACCACTCAAGGATTTGTTCACGAGACTGGAAACCTGTCATCTTATTCTTGATTTCAATATTTTCCATGGCAGTCAGCTCAGGAAAGAGACGTAACTCTTGGAAAAGATGGCTAATATGGCGTCTTCGAATCTCCACCCAATTCTTAACCTTATAATTGGCTGTTTCCTCGCCATCAAACAGTACCTGGCCGGTATAGTCATGCCGATAACCTAAAATGTAACTGCAAAAGGTACTCTTGCCCTTGCCGCTATCAGCTTCCACCAAATAAAGATGTCCTTTTTGAAAGGATACATCTTGTTTCCATACTTCAGAATCCAAGTCATCACGTTGGGCAAAGACCTCTGGAAGCACAGACTGAAACTTAATTGTTTCCATGATTATAAATTTAATTACCTTACTTTAATGTATAAACGATAGAATTCAAATTACCGAATATAGGTGTCAGCAAACTTGTAACCGCTGACATGGCATCATTACCAGAACTTGACTTGGCGAAATTAATGACCATCGCCAGCTTTTGACCAACGATTTCTTTTCTGATGTCAGCTGAAATAGGATGGTTTGACTCCTTGATGGAATAAGAAGCCAACAATTCATCACTTCCGCTATAGAACTGTTTGTCATCTGTCACACCAAAATAAAAAGAAGTCTTACCGTCCGAATAGAAATACGCATTGTGACCCCAATCCGCAATTTTGCCTCCTTGTGGACAAGACTGTTTCCAATAATCCACATCGCCAAGCCACTTATCATGCGCCAATTGTGCTGCCATAGTCATCTTCAAGTCAGAATCAGAGAAGGAAGGCATGATGATAGCCATGTCCCCGTTGACACTTCGGATGATATTGTCCATGTCGATGGCCGCATTGATACCCAGCAAAAGTTGCTGGATTCCCTTGTTGCTCTGCATCATCGGCAAGAACTTACGACCTTCCACATTCATAAAGATACCAGCCATAGCATCGTTAGGCATGGAAGTGATATACTTTCCCTTAATAGGACGATAATTCTTCGCAGCATCCTTCAAGGCTGCATCTATCTGCTTGTTGAACGAGAACGTTTCGCCCTTGATACGCAACATCCCATGAGAAATATTGAGTTCGGCAGCAATCACCACCTGCGAAGCATCTGCATTCTTAGGAGCACCTAAGGTAAAAGGAGCAACAAACTTTTCAGGCAATGCCTGCGCCTGTGCAACCATAGCCATTGGAGAAGCAATGGTGTCCAAGCACTCAAACAAAGGAGAACTTGTAACGCCATGTTCCTCGTCTGCCTTCAAGTATTTAATCATCTGCCTCTGCATATCAGTCTGAGCTTCAGCGACAACAGGTCCCATGACCAACAAAGACTCATCGGAAAATCCTATGAGCCATGAATCTTTCAATACAGAAAACTTCATATCTTTACGTTCGCTTACAGGCGTACAGATATGTTGAGATTTAGCTAGATTATTCAGCCACGATTCCAAATCCGACTCTTCAGATACCTTGGCACAAAGACCTAGGTTACCATCGGCTGTCTCGAAAAGATAAACTTTCTGCGAGACATCAATTCCACAATCAGAAACATCATCGACATGAAGTAGCGACTTCAACACACCAGCCTTATCAGAAATCTGATGACTATCAGCCATCTTACCCATATCCATAGAAATAAGAGCAGTACTTCCATGAGGTATGGCGTCTACGTAATCTGAACCCGAACAAGAAGTCAGTAAAAAGCCAAACACTGCTACTACAGAAAAAATGATTTTAAAATACAACTTTTTCATCATGTACCTTTCAAAAAAAATACTTCAAAATACGACGCGACACATAATTTATTATATACGACGCGATACATTAGCCATAAATACAGCCATGAGACCAGCGGTCTCCGTACGCAACCGACTAGTGCCCAAGGTGACAGACTCATAACCGTTGGCTATTGCCATTTTCACTTCATCAACAGAGAAATCGCCTTCCGGTCCTATCAATATCGTTACGTCACCATCATCAGAGAAAGGCTTCTGCAACTCAGCAAACAAGTCTTTCTTCTCAAATTCCTCATAACAATGGCAAATAAACTTTCTACCAGAACGAGGCTGCTTGATAAACTCCTTGAAAGAAACCATCTGATTGACAAGAGGTTTCCAAGCCTTATGACTTTGCTTGACAGCAGAAACCACAATCTTGTCCAATCGGACCGTGCGCAAGTTCTTCCGCTCAGAAAACTTGCAGTTCAAGAAGGACAACTCATCGAAGCCTACTTCCGTAGCTTTCTCAGCCATCCACTCGATGCGATCCATCATCTTGGTTGGAGCAATGGCCAAATGAACATGTCCCTTCCAAGCGGGCTGCTGTGGCAAAACCTCCTTAATTTCGTAAAGACATCGCTTAGTGGCAGCCAATGTCACAACAGCATGGTAGAAATTTCCCACGCCATCCATCAGATTGATGTCATCCCCACTCTTCAGGCGCAAGACCCTCAAAGCGTGTAATGCTTCCTCCTGAGGCATTTCGTTTACCTCTCCGGCATCAGGTACATAAAAGTATCTAGTCTCTTTCATCTAAATTCACTCGATTATTGGTTATTATTCTGGTCATCATGATGATGACGCCTATTCAGCTCGTCACGCAAGTTGGAAGCCATCTCATAGTTCTCCAGCTCTATCGCCTTATCAAGCGACATCTGGAGCATCTTATCCGTCAAGACGTTGATAGGCAAAGCGACCTTTGGAGAACCAGGCTCATAGCAGACAGACTGTGTCATCATCAAGTGCGTAGTGATATACAACGGACAATGATGAACCATGGAGAACAAGATTCCGTCACTGCACCTCACGGGATGAGTCGCCCCCGTTGAGAGGTCGGTAATCTGGGTGATATATTCCCCCTCCTGATGTCCGACAATATCAACTTCCAGTTGACGAACATTATAGTCCTGAAGCAAAGCATCCATAACTTCTGGATAGAGTAGTTTCAGCTCAGGTCTTTGCATCATACGTAACTTAAATTGCTTAGTCATGTCTTTATCACACGTGACTATCAATTGACGATGTTCATTCTCGTCAACCAAAGCTAGCAATGAAATATCGTCAATACCTACAACTTCTGAAATCCCCATTAATTTTAACTTGATTTTATCCATAGTTGTAACTCCGTAATTATTATTTAACGTCTTCTTTCCTGGGTCTGAAGATCAAAGCGAAAAGTATCGCAACTACCAAAGCATAAGCAGCGAATATCAACCAGCAAGGTGCCCAAGTCGTAACGCCAGCCTCATCGGTATAAGCATTTACGACAGCCTGGGCTGAAAGGGTACCCACGGTAGCACCGATACCATTAGTCATCAACATAAACAATCCCTGGGCACTGGAGCGCAAAGCCGGGTCCGTGGATTTGTCAACAAACAAAGAGCCCGAGATATTAAAGAAATCGAATGCCACACCATATACTATCATAGAAAGCACGAACATCCAAACCCCACTTCCCGGATTGCCCACGCCAAACAAACCGAAACGCAACACCCAGGCAAACATCGCAATCAGCATAACGTTCTTGATGCCATATCTCTTCATAAAGAAAGGAATGAGCAAGATACAGCAAGTCTCGCTAATCTGAGAGAGAGAGATCAAGATATTCGCATGATTGACACCAAAGGTGCCTGCATATTGAGGGTCTGCTCCAAACGATGTGATGAAAGGATTGGCAAAGCCATTGGTAATCTGCAAGCTGACCCCCAACAACATCGAGAAAATGAAGAAGATGGCCATGCGCTTCTGCTTGAAGAGCATGAATGCACGAAGTCCAAAGGCATCCACCAAACTCTGCTTGTCCTCCTTACCACTCACAGGGCAAGTAGGCAAAGTGAAGGAATAAAGGAACAAGATGATGCTTACGACACCCGAAGCGACAAACTGGTTTTGATTAGGCTGAAAGCCCATCAAGTCCACGAGCCACATCATACAGATGAAACCGACCGTACCAAAAACACGAATTGGAGGGAAATCCTTCACGGTATCCATCCCCGCCTTGGTAAGTCCGTTGTAAGCTACGGAATTGCTCAATGCCAATGTAGGCATATAGAAGGCAACACTCAACGTATAGACCCAAAACACCCAATCCAATTGCCCCGTAGAACCACAATAAGCTGCGCCAAACATAAAGATAGCTGCCAAAAGATGGCAATAGCCCAACAGACGCTGTGCTGGAATCCATCTATCAGCAACGATGCCCATTAACGCAGGCATGAAGATAGACACAATGCCCTGAACGGCGTAAAACCAACCTATCTGGGAAGCCATACCTATGCTACCCAAATATGTTCCCATAGAAGTAAGATAAGCTCCCCATACTGCAAATTCAAGGAAGTTCATCAATGACAATCGGATTTTAAGATTCATATTTCAAATTCATTTATATTAGCTAATATTTATGCAAAGATACATATTATTATTGAGAACTCATGCCAAAATAGCTATTTTTAATTCCAACATATCCGATATTTAACAAAATATGTGTAATTTTGCAGGCGAATTTAATTAAATAAAGAAAGATGTTATCAAAATTTTTCCTAACGTGCAACAAAATCGGAGCTTTCACACTGGGTGGAGGCTACGCCATGATTCCAATCATGGAAAGAGAGTTTGTAGATAAGAACCATTGGATGGATAAACAAGAATTCATGGACATCATGGTGGTCGCGCAAACCACACCTGGCATTTTCGCCATCGACATGGCAAGTCACATCGGATATAAGCTCAAAGGCATCTGGGGCGGCATCATCGGAGCCATCGGGATAGCCCTTCCTTCCATCATTGCCATCCTCATCATCGCCATGTTCTTCCAACATTTCAAAGACAACTATTGGGTAGCTAAGTTCTTTGCCGGGGTACGTCCTGCCGTCGTTGCCCTCATTGCAGCTCCTTGCTTCAAGATGGCAAAGACAGCCAACATCAACAGATATAACATTTGGATACCATTCGTATGTTGCGGTCTGATAGCCTTACTAGACGTATCTCCTATCTATATCATTATTGCAGCCGGAGTCCTCGGATTCCTCTATGGCAGATATGTCAAGAAAGAGGCGTAGTCTAAGGAAATCATTCCAACTCAACATTCAACACTGAACATTCAACATTAAGAATAAAAATTCCATCAAATGATATTTTTAAAACTTTTTCTCATTTTCACCAAGATTGGAACCTTCAATTTCGGTGGAGGATACGCAATGCTCTCGCTCATCCACAACGAGACTGTAGTGAAAAACCATTGGCTCAGCAATGCCGAGTTTACTGACATCGTAGCCATCAGTCAATCGACCCCAGGGCCAATCGGAATCAACTGTGCCACTTATGTAGGATATACCTCTGTACTCCATGCTGGCTACCCTCAATGGGCAGCTTGCCTAGGTTCCGTATTAGCATCCCTTTCCATCATGTGGCTCCCTTTCATCATCATGATCCTCATCAGTCGATACCTCATCAACCACAAAAACTCCAAGGATGTACAAAACATATTCAGTGGATTACGACCTGCCATCATCGGCTTAATTGCTGCAGCAGCCGTACTTCTTATGAACAAAGAGAATTTTGGCTCGCCACAGACAAACCCTTTGCAGTTTGTAATGAGCGTCATTCTCTTTGCCTTAGCATTTTATTTCACAAAATACAGAAAAACTAACCCGATTCTTGTACTTGTAGTTTGCGGAATCGTAGGACTCTTTATCTTCTAAACACTAAATACAGATGCTGACTTAACTGAATAAAATGCTGATTTAGCGAAATTAAAACACGGATTTCAAACAAAGATTTTTATAAACGTAGAAAGGGCTTGCCATCTCGGCAAGCCCTTTCAAATGTCGGTCATTCTAATATGACAAAGGACCGACAAAAAAAAATTGATTGTCTCACGACAACCAATCTTTTATTAACCTTAATAATCTAATACCATGAAAAACACGATGCAAAGGTACAACTTTTTCCCAAACTACAAAATGTTTTGCATGGAAAATACGTTATTTTTAAATTTCATTAAATCTTCCTGTACCCCATTTAAATTTTCTTTGCAGCAAAATTGAATTTAACTTTTCTTTTTCGTCATTTGATGCCAATGGAATAGAAACAGAAAAAACAAGCGTATCAGAAAGATTTGAGAATGTAACTGACACCATAACAGGTTCTATCAAAGAAACCAGTTCCCGATATTTATCCTCATCAAGAGTATCTGGCTTCTCCTTAAGATATTTACTCAACTGAGATATGTCCGAAGGCAAATACCCATTGCCTTCAGATTCATTCCATTGACTGTCATAAAACCGAACCTCACTTTCCATGGCAGGACCTAAGATTTTTTTGACAACACATAGAATAGAGTCACCAGTTTCCATTGGCAAAAGACACATCTGCACCTTCTCCAAAGGACTGGTCGTCACCTCCAAGAAATCAGAAGTAAGTGTATCCATCCGACATTCTTCTTCCAAGAGATTTTTAACTTCAGGCTTGACCTTCATATCGACCAAATCCAGCAATTCCAAGCGGAGATTCTTATCGAGTGTCGGCAACAGGGAATCAGGCATAGCCAGCCACAACTCCCGCAAAGACTTTGCATCTACCGAAACAGTAAGCACAAGGGCAATCACTAACAAAAACAACTTTTTCATAACTCAGTTAAATATGAATTAAACATATATACAACGACACGCCATGTCATGTCCACAAGGAGAGTTATTTGAACAGGAACTTCCCATAACGTAACTGGCATGTCCATTTACCTTGGTAAGGAGAAACAAATATCGTAAACAAGTTGCCGATACCTAACGGTGAACAGCCACCCTTATAAAAAGCTGTACCCCCATTCTCTTCGTCATAAGAGACCGTGTAATTACTTTCCATTCTCTTGGCCAAAGCTTTCATCTTTGTTACTGCAGCAGCTTTGTTGGGGCAAAAGAAATAAAAACGAGCCTGATTGAGCAAACTAGCATCCCTCAATGTTTGGAAACCAACTTCCACACGGTCTGCCTTAAACCCTTCAAAACTTTTGTTCAAAAACACCAACTGGTTTTCTGCCTTCACACTAGGTTCGCCAAACTTTGTTTTTAAGGTAATCAGCGCTTCTTCATAAGAAGAACCGAATTTTGCACCGGCGACTTCCGCCTCATTGCGTGCACTCATAGTCAATGACATTATCAATGCCAAAGCCAAAGTCAATAAATTTTTCTTCATCTTGATAGAATTAATATTCAATGCAAAGGTACAGCAAAATTATCTTTCAGCAAAATTTTTGAATCAAAATCTCAATCAAGTCCATGAATCTGGTCTAAAATTTCCACAAATTGCACAATCTAGACAAATCAAAACCACAAGAAACAAAAAGTGAAAAGCCCTAAGAACCAAGAGCTTTTCACTATACTATAATTACAAACTATATTTTACATTCTCATTACATAGCTATATTTAACTACTATATTGCATAATAGCATATCTATATTTCATCTGGTCAAAACCATGGGTGAAACGCACCTTTACTCCTCGACAGCAGCCTGCGCCGCAGCCAAACGAGCGATAGGCACACGGAATGGAGAGCAAGAAGCATAGTTCATGCCAACCTTGGCACAGAACTTAACAGAAGAAGGCTCACCACCATGTTCACCGCAAATACCCGTGCGTAGGTTAGGACGAGTCTTTCGTCCATTCTCCACAGCCATCTTGATGAGCTGACCAACACCCTCCTGATCAAGAACCTGGAACGGATCTACCTTCAAGATTTTCTTCTCCATATATACAGGGAGGAAGGAGGCGATATCATCGCGAGAATACCCGAAGGTCATCTGGGTCAAGTCGTTCGTACCAAAAGAGAAGTACTGAGCCTCTTCTGCAATCTTACCTGCCGTAAGGGCAGCACGTGGAATCTCTATCATGGTACCAATCTCAAACTCCACCTCGACACCTGTCTCGGCAAACACCTCTTTTGCTGTCGCAAGGATGACACCCTTCTGCTGTTTTAGCTCTTGAACGGTACCAATCAGCGGAACCATGATTTCAGGGCAAGGGTTGTAGCCCTCCTGCTTCAACTTGCATGCCGCACCAAGGATGGCACGTGTCTGCATCGCAGTAATCTCAGGGAACGTAATGCCAAGACGACAGCCACGATGGCCAAGCATTGGGTTGTTCTCTGCAAGTGAGTTTACACGTTTCTGAATCTCAGCTACGCTCACACCCATCTCCTTCGCCATTGTCTCCTGACCTGCAAGATCATGAGGTACAAACTCATGCAAAGGTGGGTCAAGCAAGCGGATATTCACGTGGCAACCATCCATAGCCTTCAAAATGCCATAGAAATCAGCAGTCTGGTATGGAAGCAACTTAGCCAACGCCTTCTCACGTCCCTCCACAGAGTCAGCAAGAATCATCTCACGCATAGCAACAATCTTCTGATCATCGAAGAACATGTGTTCGGTACGAGTCAAGCCAATACCCTTGGCGCCGAAAGCACGAGCCACCTCAGCATCATGTGGAGTATCTGCATTGGTACGAACCTCCATCTTGGTATATTTATCACAGAGATCCATCAGTTCCTTAAAGTCACCCGAAAGTTCTGCAGCCTTGGTCTCTATCTGACCGGCATAGACCTGACCAGTTGTACCATTCAAGGAAATAAAATCGCCCTCTTTATATATTGTTCCGTCAATTTCTACGGTCTTGGTCTTGTAATCCACATTGATGGCCCCCGCACCAGAAACACAGCACTTGCCCATACCACGAGCCACAACGGCAGCATGAGATGTCATACCTCCACGAGCAGTAAGAATACCCTCGGCAGCAGACATACCTGCGAGGTCTTCAGGAGAAGTTTCGATACGAACCATCACTACCTTGCGACCTTCGGCATGCCAATCTTGAGCATCATCGGCATGGAAAACTATCTGTCCACAAGCCGCACCAGGAGAAGCTGGGAGACCTTGGGTGATAACCTTTGCCTTGGAAAGAGCCAACTTGTCAAACACAGGGTGCAAGAGTTCATCTAGTTTCTGAGGCTCACAACGCAAGATAGCAGTCTTTTCATCTATCATGCCCTCATGAAGGAGATCCATGGCTATCTTCACCATCGCCGTACCTGTGCGCTTACCATTGCGAGTCTGCAAGAACCACAACTTGCCTTCCTGCACTGTGAACTCCATGTCCTGCATGTCATGATAATGGTGTTCCAGCTTATCTTGAAGCGCATCCAGTTCCTTGTAAAGTTCAGGCATCGCCTCCTCCATAGAAGGGTACTTGGCAACACGCTCTTCCTCTGAAATGCCAGCACGTTCCGCCCAGCGCTGAGAACCGATCTTGGTAATCTGCTGTGGGGTACGGATTCCTGCCACCACATCCTCGCCTTGTGCATTGATGAGATATTCGCCATTGAAAAGATTCTCACCATTACCTGCGTCACGAGAGAAGCAAACGCCCGTAGCAGAGGTTTCGCCCATATTGCCGAAGACCATTGCCATAACAGAAACAGCAGTCCCCCACTCGTCTGGAATACCTTCCATCTTGCGATACAGAATGGCACGCTCATTCATCCACGAACGGAATACCGCACAGATTGCACCCCAAAGTTGATCGATAGGATTTGTCGGGAAGTCTTCTCCTGTCTGCTCCTTGATGGCAGCCTTGAAAAGAACTACCAACTTTTTCAAAGACTCAACGGAGAGATCCTTGTCAAGGACAACGCCCTGCTCTTGCTTCACCTTTTCTATGATAGCCTCGAATGGATCAATGTCTTCCTTGTTGACAGGCTTCATACCGAGCACCACGTCACCATACATCTGCACGAAGCGACGATAGGAATCATATACAAAATGAGGATTGTTCGTTTTCTTGACCAAGCCCTCAGCCACCTCGTCGTTCAAGCCGAGGTTGAGAATGGTATCCATCATACCAGGCATGGAGGCACGTGCTCCAGAACGAACCGAGACAAGAAGAGGATTCTCCACGGAACCAAACTTACTGTTCATCAAAGCCTCAGTATGAGCCACTGCTGCACTCACCTCATCCTGAAGAAGTTCCTTGATTTTTTCTTCTCCTACCTTATAATATTCGTTACAAGTATCAGTTGTGATTGTAAAACCTGGAGGCACAGGAACACCAATCAGGTTCATTTCTGCCAAGTTAGCTCCCTTACCACCGAGAGCCTCACGCATCTGTGCATTTCCCTCAGCCTTGCCGTTACCAAAGGTATAAACTCTTTTTTCATTCATAATTCGAATAGATTTCAAATTTATTAGTTATTGTTTTTACTTGATGATGCAAATGTACATTTTTTATTCGAGACCACCAAACTTTTTACCATCTTTTTGCAATCTCGACTTTACATTTTTAATTGTTTACGTACACACGACAAACTAGTAATAAAATAATAGCAAACCTCTCTATTTTCTTACGGATTGCAAAAGACTGAAACTAACAACAAGGGAAGGCACAAGAAATAATACAAAAAGAACATAGAAAACAAGAATGAAAGCTAAAATTGAAAAGCTGTAGGACATACAAGGGGGATCCCCAAAAAGTACGATGGGCAACAAGAGGAACAATTGTCAACCACATCTTGGAGCACAATTTTCTAAAATTGCCTATACCTTATTATATATATAGTTACTAAATAGTTACTAATATGATAATATATAATGTTACAACTATGGAAAGAAGCCTAGCTGCTTCAGGAGTTATAAAATCGCTGCGAGAGTTACGGGAATCGCTTTCAAGAGATACAAAGATGATACTTTTGTATTGCGTATTAACTTATGGCCACACCCGAATACCGACACATTCCAACCCACGGTCCCCCAAAAATACTGATAAATTAGAACTTGGCTCGAAAAAAAGAAAGAACAGGACACAAAAAAAGGAAGAATATTTTTCGATATTAATAAAAAAAGGAGTATCTTTGCACCCAAAAATATAAATATCAATCATGGGAAGAAAACGTAAACCGTTACCATTACTAGAAAATATCACCATCGAGGCGGTGGCTGCCGAAGGCAAGTGCATCGCTCGTGTAGATGACCAAGTTATCTTCGTACCATTCTGCGTACCAGGCGACGTGGTCGATTTGCAAGTTGTCAAGAAAAAGCATAAATACTGCGAGGCGAAAGTCGTGAGATTCATCAAGAAAAGCGACATCCGCCAAGAGCCGATGTGCGAGCATTTCGGCATCTGCGGGGGTTGCAAATGGCAGAACCTGCCTTATTCTGAGCAAATCAAGGCCAAGCAAAAACAAGTGGAAGACCAACTTACTCGCATCGGCAAAATCGAACTGCCAGAGTTCCGTCCTATCATGGGTAGTGTAAAGACACAGGAATATCGTAACAAGATAGAATTCGGTTGCAGCAACAAGCGTTGGTTCACTGCCGAAGAGCTTGCACAACTTCCTAAAAAAGAGGACGATACAGTATCTTCATTAAAGGAGCGCCATGCCCAGAACGCAATAGGCTTCCACATCACAGGAGCGTTTGACAAGATATATCCTATCAAGAAATGCTGGCTGATGGATGACCTCTGTAATCAGATTCGCAATTTCGTGTTTGAGTATGCAGACTCTCACAACTATACCTTCTACGACCTCCGTGAGCAACACGGATTGTTGAGAGACATGATGATCCGTAACTCTAACACAGGGGAGTGGATGCTCGTTTTTCAGTTCCACTACGATGAGGAAGGAGATGAACAGAGAGCACAAGAGTTGATGCAACAGGTAGCCGACAAGTATCCTCAGATTACATCACTCATGTATGTCGATAACCAAAAGGGAAACGACACCTTCAATGACTTGGAGCTGAGCCTCTTCAAGGGCAACGATCACATCTTTGAACTTATGGAAGATCTAAAGTTCAAGGTAGGTCCTAAGAGTTTCTATCAGACCAACACAGAACAGGCATATCACCTCTATTGCGTAGCACGAGAGTTTGCCAATCTCACAGGGGAAGAACTGGTCTATGACCTCTATACGGGAACGGGAACCATCGCCAACTTCGTGGCTCACAAGGCTAAAAAGGTGATCGGCATCGAATACGTCCCTGAGGCCATAGAGGATGCCAAGGTCAACTCTCAGGTAAACAATATCGAAAACACCTTATTCTATGCAGGCGACATGAAGGATATTCTGACCAATAGCTTCATCAAACAGCATGGTCGCCCGGATGTCATCATCACCGACCCACCGCGTGCAGGAATGCACCCTGATGTCATCAAGGTCATCTTGAACGCTGCCCCAAAACGCATCGTCTATGTCAGCTGCAATCCGGCGACACAGGCACGCGACCTCCAACTGATGGACGACCATTACAAGGTGGCTGCCGTGCAGCCAGTAGATATGTTTCCTCACACACCTCACGTCGAGAATGTCGTATTGCTCGAAAAGCGTAGTGATTCTGACATTAAGCAGAAGTTGAAGGAGCGCAAGGTAAGAGAGAAAGCTATTGCCGAGGCGAAGGCTGCCAAGGAAGCGGAAAAGGCTAACTCTGTGGAGAACACGCAAGAGGCTAACTCCATCGAGGAAGGAAAATCTAATTAAAACCTAATCATAAAAATGAAAAAAGGAATCATCATGGCGTTGGCAGCTGTAGCTTTGACTACCGCCAACGCCCAAGAGAAGAAGGGCATTCAGTTGCCTGCATGGCTAAGTAACGTAAAGTTGTCTGGCTATGCCTTGACTCAGTATCAATACAGTGGGCAGAAAGGAGCTGAATCCAATTCGTTCAACATTCGCATGGGACGTCTCGCCTTGGAAGGGCGTATTGCCAACGACTTCTATTGGAAGACGCAAATTCAGTTCAACGGTAACACTTCCACTCTCGGCTCAAGCCCTAGAATGGTGGATTTGTTTGCTGAATGGCAGAAGTACAGCTACTTCAAGGTGAAAATTGGCCAGTTTAAGAACCCATTCACATTCGAGAATCCGATGAACCCTATCGACCAAGGTTTCATGGGATATGGACAGAACATCAATAAGTTGGCAGGCTTCAGTGACCGCGCAGGCGAGCATGCCTCGAATGGCCGTGACATTGGTTTGCAGTTACAAGGCGACTTCTTGAAGAACAGCAATGGACGCAACCTCTTGCACTATCAAGTTGGTGTATTCAATGGTCAAGGCATCAACACCAAAGATGTCGATAACCAGAAGAACATCATTGGCGGCGTATGGGTAATGCCAGTAAAAGGAATGCGCATCGGTGCGTTCGGATGGACAGGAAGTTATGCGAGAAAAGGAACTTGGAATGATGACGAGGCAGGCAACACCATCTACAGGAAAGATGCTGCGGGAAATATAGAACATGACGAAGACGGAAATCCTGTTAAAGAAACCTTTTCGGGAACTCGCAAACTCTCCCAGTACCGTTACGCATTCTCTTTCGAGTACAAGGCCAACGATTGGACGGTTCGTTCCGAGTACATTCACTCCACAGGTATGGCTTTTGCCAAGAGCATCAACAACTTTAACGACACCGATGCCAAGAACTGCAACATAAATGGCAAGATAGGCAACAAGGCGCAAGGCGTTTATGCGCTCGTCATCGCCCCTATCGTCAGCAAGAAGCTCTATGCCAAGGCTCGCTACGACATGTATGAGAACGACGGTACGACAAACAGCATGAAGACTCAATACGAGGTGGGATTGAACTACAACATCAGCAAGAACTTCACTATCCTCTCAGAATACGCTTTTGTCAATGATAGAAATCTTGCAGACCATAACTACTCCATGGCAGACGTAGAGGTGTGCTTCAGATTCTAGCACAACCATATTCATCGTGCTTGCAACTGACAACAAACATCAAATATATGCAAAAGAATTCACATGTGCTGATTTTTCTATTTAAATGACAATATAATAAAAGATGAAAGAAAACAAAGCTAGCCACCATCATCACCATGGTGAGCATTATAGCAAGAGGGCAGGTCATAACAGAAAGACCAAGTCTCAAAAATTACGTCGGATTATAGGCAATATTCTATTTGCTGTATTGAGCATCCTTGCGACACTCATCATATTGTTCATCATATATGATCATTGGAAAGGAGCATTCTAATACAAGCATCAATAAAATCTATCCCCCGAGTTTCATTTTACCATGAAGCTCGGGGGATGTTTTTATTTCTATCATTCACCTTGGATAGTCATAAAACCCTTTCGTAAAGATGATTTAAAATCAGAATGAATATGAGAAGCCAACGGAAGCAAATTCCTTAAACTGCCAATAGCTTTCCCCCTCCTTACGTTTGCTGCCATCGTCGAAGCGAGGATAGAGAAAGACATTCGTAGAAATATACTTATTGAATTGGAAAGTTATCGTGTTTTCCCATTCCAACTCAGCTCGCTCATAAGTGGTATAGCCATAGAGACGAGTCTTCCAGCGAATATTGTCTGCGAAAGCCCAAGTCAAATCGACCGTAAATTCCGAACCATAATCAGTCATACCATGCTGACCTTCCTCCAAGCCATAGCGAGTAGAAAGAGAAGGCCGCCCGACATACTTCCAGTTGAGTGCCAATGGAGCAATATGAGTACTACCTTTCAACCGATGGTTTAACCAATCCACCGTATAATCCATACCGACGGAGAGATTGAGCTTAAAAGGCGACATGAAGTCAGAATAGATTTTCTTGTCGTTACTCCTCAATCCCTTGGTAAACTGAGTCTGCGCAATCACCTGAATAGTATAGTACCATTTTTTCGTGGCTTGCAATCCCAACTTTCCAGTATAGCGAATCAAGTCTTCCGAGGTCTTATACGTATGCAACGTATCACCCTTGGAAGTCTGATAGCCCAAACGGAGTTCCAACTTATTTTCCCACTTCACCTTCTGCTTATTGTTGTAGTTGGCTTGCATAGTGACACTTCCCAACATCGAATAGTTGCTTTCACCGCCCTTGTACCAATTATCACTTACATAGTTTTGCAAAAATTGGAGATAATAATCGCCCTTGATGGTCCAAAAGTTAGGTTTTTTCACATATATATGAAGAGGAGAAGCCTCCAACTCTATTGCCTTAGGCGCCACCTCTTCGACAAGATTTATCTCAGATTGACGAGGAGTTTCATCAGTAATCGGAGCACCTGCAGCGCTCAGCCTAGTTTCATTATTTTTTACCAAATCAGGTCGATTGAGATAGACGTGCATCAGAGTCCTGTCAAGCATATAGTCGAGCGAATCAGACTTCAAGTCGGGCTGAAGTCTTAAAAATCGTTCCGCAGGAGCATGATAAAAAGTTAGCGGCATAAAGAGTTTAGCAAAGCGGATGTCGTCCGCCTTCCATTCCTGCGAATTCCCCCTCAAGCGCCAACTTTCCAAAGTATCAATGCGCATACGCTGAGACTCCAAGGAATCCTCATAGTTCTTCACCCACTCGTCAGCGAAAGCATAACCCTTGAAAACCTTAGCTGACTTATGGTTTCTCACTTGCGCATGAGCGTCTAGCATAGACAATGCCAATAAGGACAATATCAAAAATCTCAATTTCATATCTTACAATTCGTTACAATTTCGTCTTCTTTACATCACATTTTTATTGATAAAGACACATTTTATCGGCAAAGGTAATAAATAATTCATAAAACAATGCCAATATTTGCAATTATTTTGGCTAATTCATAATTTTATAGTAACTTTGCACCCAAATTATTCTAATTTAAAATATAAATATCGTGGCTGAAACAAAGTACATCTTCGTTACTGGTGGTGTGGTTTCTTCATTGGGAAAAGGAATCATCTCTTCATCCATCGGTAAGCTTCTGCAAGCCAGAGGCTACAACATTACAATTCAAAAGTTTGACCCATACATCAACATCGACCCGGGTACGCTGAACCCTTACGAGCACGGCGAGTGCTACGTTACTGTGGATGGCATGGAGACAGACCTCGACCTCGGTCACTACGAGAGATTCACAGGTATTCAGACAACAAAGGCTAATTCCCTCACTACAGGTCGTATCTACAAGGCGGTCATCGACAAGGAGCGCCGTGGCGACTACCTCGGCAAGACCATCCAGGTGGTGCCTCACATCACAGACGAGATCAAGCGCAACGTCAAGTTGCTCGGTCAGAAGTATCACTACGACTTCGTCATAACAGAGATTGGCGGTACCATCGGCGACATAGAGAGCGCTCCTTACATGGAGGCCATCCGTCAGCTGAAATGGGAATTGGGTAAAAACGCAGTAAACGTACACCTCACATACGTACCTTATTTGAAGGCAGCTGGCGAGTTGAAGACCAAGCCTACACAGCACTCCGTGAAGGAATTGCAGAGCGTAGGTATTCAGCCAGATATTTTGATTCTCCGTACAGAGAAGCATCTTGAAGAGGGAATCATGAAGAAGGTAGCAAACTTCTGTAACGTTGATTTGGATTGCGTCATCCAGAGCGAAGACCTCCCAAGCATCTACGAGGTGCCAGTCAATATGCAGAACCAGGGTCTCGACACCGCTATTCTCCGTAAGATGGGCGAGCCTATCGGCGAGAAACCTGCACTCGGTCCTTGGAAATCATTCCTCGACCGCCGTGCCAAAGCTACCGAGGTGGTAAACATCGGTCTCGTGGGCAAGTACGACTTGCAGGACGCTTACAAAAGTATCCGTGAGAGCCTCTCACACGCCGGCACATACAACGACCACAAGGTGAAAATCACCTTCATCAACTCAGAATACCTCACAGAAGACAATGTGGCTGAGCAATTGAAAGGACAGGACGGTATCGTCATCTGCCCAGGATTCGGTCAACGTGGCATCGAGGGAAAGATTATCGCAGCCCACTACACTCGCACTCACGACATACCGACCTTCGGCATCTGCTTGGGTATGCAGATGATGGTCATCGAGTTTGCCCGCAACGTGATGGGATACAAGGATGCCAACTCTCGCGAGATGGACGAGAAGACCCCACACAATGTCATCGACATTATGGAGGAACAGAAGAACATCTCCAATATGGGTGGAACTATGCGACTTGGTGCTTACGAATGCGTATTGAAGCAAGGTTCACGCGTGTTCAATATATATAAAAAGGAGCATATCCAGGAACGCCACCGCCACCGCTATGAGTTCAACAACGAGTTCCAGATGGAGTTTGAGAAGAACGGCATGAAGTGTGTTGGGCGCAACCCAGAGAGCGACTTGGTAGAAATCGTGGAGGTACCAGGCTTGAAGTGGTACATCGGTACACAGTATCATCCTGAGTACCAGAGCACCGTACTGAAGCCACACCCATTGTTCCTCGATTTCGTGAAGACAGCTATTGAAAACAAAAAGTAATAAACAGGAGTTAAAGGAGTTAAGGAGATTCCCTTTAACTCCTCTAATTTCTAACATTAAAAGATGAACAAAAACAACATTATTGGCTTTTTACTGATTGCCGTGGTTCTGATTGGTTTCAGTTGGTACAACCAACCTTCTGCTGAAGAGCAGAGAGCGGCATTCGTACAGGACTCCATCGCCAAGGCTAAGCACGCAGAGATGGAGAAAGCTAACAAGGCTGCCGCTGAAAAGCGCCAGGCTGATGCAAAGGCTAAGATTGAGGCTGACTCTACCGCCCTATTCTATTCGGCATTGAAGGGACAGGCTAAGACCTTTGATTTGGAGAACGAGAAAGTTAGGTTGACCATCAACACCAAGGGTGGTACTGTCGAAAAGGCTGTTATCAAGGGATACGTGGGTCACAACCTGAAGGTGAAGGATGGCTCTGCTGACCAAAAGGACGTGACGCTTTTCGATGGTGCAGACCAGAGCTTGAAGTTCATGCTTGAGGCTAAGGAGGCTAATATCATCACCAGCGACCTCTACTTCAAGCCATCCAATGTAACCAAAAAGTCTATCACCCTGACAGCCGAGGCTGCCCCTGGCAAGACCCTCACCATGACTTATACCTTGGGCGACGACTATATGCTCCACATGAGCTTCGCTGCACAAGGCATGGCTGGTCTTTTCTCGCCTAACTGCAGCAAGATGGACGTAGATTGGAGCGATAAGGCTCGCCAACAAGAGCGTGGTTTCATGTTCGAGAACCGCTACACTACCCTCACCTATCATAATGCAGAGGGAGGCACGGACTATCTCAGCGAAACAAGTGAGAAAATTGACGAGAAGATTGACGAGACCATCGACTGGGTTTCTTTCAAGAACCAATTTTTCTCTGCCATCATCGTGGCTAAAGACAACTTCGACAAGGATGCCTTCATGACATCCATCCCTCAGGAAAAGGGTTCTGGCTATCTGAAACAGTTCCAGGCTAAGATGAAGACCAGCTTCGACCCAACAGGTAAGAAGCCTTCGGAGTTTGAGTTCTATTTCGGTCCTAACGACTTCCAAATTCTGAAGAATACCGAAAAGGAAAGCACCTTCGGCAAGGACTTGGAATTCCAGAAGCTCGTTTACTTAGGATGGCCTATCATCCGCTGGATCAACCGATTCTTCACCCTCTACGTGTTCGATTGGTTGAGCAAGATTTTCCCTATGGGTATCGTACTTATCCTCATCACCCTCCTCTTGAAGCTCATCACCTACCCTATGGTGAAAAAGAGCTATATGAGTTCGGCTAAGATGCGCGTACTAAAGCCAAAGCTCGACGCAGCTACCGCTCAGTATAACAAGCCTGAGGATCAGATGCAGAAGCAGCAAGCGATGATGGCAGAGTATGCCAAGTATGGCGTGAGTCCATTGTCTGGTTGTATTCCTATGTTGATTCAGATGCCGGTATGGGTTGCGATGTTCAACTTCGTTCCTAATGCCATCCAGCTCCGTGGCGAGCACTTCCTCTGGATGAACGACTTGAGCACATACGACCCTATTTTTGAGTGGAACACCAACATCTGGTTGATTGGCGACCATTTGAGTTTAACCTGCATTCTCTTCTGTGTGGCTAACCTCCTGTACTCATGGATGACGATGCGCCAGCAGAGAGACCAGATGGTAGGTCAACAGGCAGAGCAGATGAAGATGATGCAATGGATGATGTTCTTGATGCCATTGATGTTCTTCTTCATGTTCAACGACTACTCAGCAGGTTTGAACTTCTACTACTTCATCTCATTGTTCTTCAGTGCCGCTATTATGTGGACCCTTCGCAAGACTACCAACGACGAGAAACTCCTCGCCATCTTGGAGAAGCGCTACCAGGAGAACAAGAACAATCCTAAGAAGACAAACGGCTTAATGGCAAGAATGCAGGCCCTCCAGGAGTTGCAAAGACAGCAGCAGGAGGAAATGATGCGCAAGCAGGCTGAGTTGAAAGCCAAGAAAGATCAACTTGGGAAGTAAAGTATAGATTACGCTAGAATTAAAACATAAAAAAGAGTGCAAGGAACTTGCTAATAAGCAAATGTCCTTGCACTCTTTTTTTATATAGTTGTACTATCTAAGATAGAAATACAATCTATTATGAATATACAACCTAACAGGTTCATCAGTTAGGCATCGTCTCACTCTTCACTTTCTTCCAATGCACTCGATAAAGTATCAACATGAACACGCCCGTGCTCGCCCAAGTAATCGGATAGACCCATACCAAATGCTGGAAATCGTTGCAATGAGGCAAGACGGCAAAGACCCAAACCATTCGCAACACACAGGTACCAAAGATAGTGATGAGAGTAGGAGCCATCGACTTGCCCATACCTCGCATCGCCGAGGCAGAAACCTCATAACTGGCGGCTATGAATTGGAACATCAGAGCATTGTGCATCCTTATCTTGCCAAACTCCACTACGTGAGGGTCGGCAGTAAACAAGCTTAGGAAGAAATCATCCTGCCAAGTAAAGCCCCAGTTGCAAAGAGCACAAGTTAATGCCCCCATGCCCATACAAATCCAAAAGATACGGTTCACACGGTCAAGCTTTCCTGCGCCATAGTTTTGTCCGATGAAGGTTATGGCTGCACCATTGAAAGCCCCAATAAAGAAATAGCTGTAGAACTCGAAGTTGAGTGCTGCGGCAGATCCGGCTATTGCCCCATAACCATAGCCATTGATGGCTGTCTGTACTACCACGTTGGAGAAAGAGAACACCATACCCTGCAATCCCGCCGGAACACCAATCTGAAGCATACGTTTCAGTTCCCTCCACTCAACCTTCATACGCTTAGGATGCAAGCGAAGCGGTTCCTTCTCATGCAACAAGAGATAAATGATGAGCATAGCACTCACGCAGTTGGCTACGGAAGTAGCGATGGCAACACCAGCCACACTCATGTGGAAGATGATGACAAAGACCAAGTTTAAAATGGTGTTCACTACACCTGCTATCACTAATATATAAAGTGGTCGCCTGGTATCGCCCATACTTCTGAGTATCGCAGAACCAAAATCGAAAATCATAAAGAAAGGTATTCCAAGAAAATAGATACGCAGATACGTCACAGCCATGTCGAGCACATCGGCAGGGGTGTTCATCAGCGTCAGAATAGGTCGAGCTACACAAACGCCAATCAGCATCAGTAAGAGTCCGCTTACCAAGGCCGTAATGCCTACCGTGCCTACGGCATCACGGATGCTCCGCTTGTCGTTCTGCCCGATATGGTTGGAAATGATAACGTTGGCACCCATCGAAACACCCATAAAAAGATTAATAAGTAAGCTGATGACAGGCGTATTACTACCTACTGCCGCTAAAGCCTGACTGCTGGCGAACCGTCCCACAACAGCAACATCCACCGAATTAAACAACTGTTGCAAGATGCTGCTTGCCGCCAAAGGCAAGGTAAACATAATGATTTTCATGAACAAAGGTCCATGAAGCATATCCACTTGATTCTTTGATTTAGAATTATCCATCGTAACATTCTTTTTCGGTGTGCAAAATTACTGCTTTTTTGTGAAAGAAATATCAGTAAAACGATAAATCTCATTAAAATCGGTAATATGAATAAATTAATCCGTAATATGTTGCAAAGCACATTCCATCTTTTATAAATAAGTTTTATAGCGTTCGGCACAAACGAATAGCTAGAGAAACACTTTATAAGCCTCTATCAATTACGCCCGAAAGAGTATTATTATAAAGAATAAATCATCCATAGACTTGATAATTATGACACACCCTCATAGGATCGATTTATCGTGACATTACAAGAATGCAAGGGAACAAAGACCGAAGACTTACAACAATTCAGCTGCCGTGCGGTTGAAAAGAGCATAAGTCTTTATCCACCATGGCACAGACGCAGGAGTCAGACCATACATTTTCAGCTGTCTCTATCATGTCGATGATGGTGTAGATAGGCAGAATGATGCCCATGATGCCGATGGGGGCATTCACGCCCGACATCAACGAAAGGGTCA